>Ga0154500_148_pt2 | contig 2751 bp, 3 predicted proteins | sample RifGroD2_FD_115979 | JGI IMG/M metagenome (GOLD analysis project Ga0154500, IMG submission 115979) | Tenericutes bacterium GWD2_38_27 | reverse complement strand
ATGTCGGATAGACTTCTAAAGAATCCATCATTTCATAGAATCTTGAACTTTGAATGGTAATCTTATCTAAATAGTTGGTTTCGTTGATTAGTAAATTAAGTGGGAACATATGAACTTGGTATTTGTCCAAATATTCAGTTGGAAGATCAGCGATTGAATCGGTAACCAAAGCAATCGGATACTTTCTTTGGTTCGCAGCTTCGAACTGTCTTGCCATATCATCGACTTTTTGTTCAGCAAGTCTTCCAATTTGGGATAGATAAGTGAATACCTGATCCGGAGTGTTGCTGTGAATATGGACTCTGACGGTATTATTGCTGCCTGCAACGACTAAAGAATCACCAAGAGATCCAAGTTTTGACTTGATGTCATTCAAATCCAAATTGTTTCCACGAATCAAGGCTTCTGTGCAGTATCTGTTTTGTGATTCTTCAAGATGTTCGACATGAAGCTGTTCGATATGCTCATTTTCGATGGCATGGATTTCAACTTCTTCACCCTTCAAGGCTTTCGTGAAGCCTTCAATAAAGTGAACAAAGCCTTTCGCCCCGGCATCGACAACCTTGTTTTCCTTAAGAACTGCGAGCATTTCAGGTGTTCTTGCGAGTTCAGCAAGAACAACTTCATAAGCCCTCGTCATCAAATCGATAAAGTCAAGTGCTGCACCTTTAAGTTTCTTCAGTGCGTTCGCCCAAGCGCGCATCACCGTAATCATGGTTCCCTCAACAGGCTTTGAAATTGCATTGTATGCATAATTGGATGCTTTTTCAGCGAGCTCTGCGAAGAGTTCCTGATCGATTTCTTCTTTTGTCAAACCCATCGAGAAGCCATAAATATATTGTGCAAAAATGATACCGGAATTGCCTCGTGCTCCTACAATGGCAGCATCTACAATGGATTGAATGGTTTCCTCGCTTGTTTTTCCTAATTTTGAGCGCTCGATGATGGATGTCATCATCGATGCGAGGTTGCTCCCTGTGTCCCCATCGGGTACAGGAAAAACATTGATTGCATTGAGCGCGTTTTTCTCTTGTATTACATTTTTAGCACCAATGATGAATGACTTATAAATAAGTTCATTGGTGAACATAGTCTGTGTCATGAAATTCCTCCTAGAAAATTAGATTGAATAAAAAATAGGAAATTGTACTTGTTGAAGCGCCTAAGAACGTACCCCAAGCTAAATCGATGAACGTGATTTGGAGCGGCCAATCCTTCAAGGTAGCAAGATTGGTCAGATCATAGGTTGCGTAAGTGAGAAGTCCGAATAACGCTCCCATGTATAGCGCTTGAACGATGCTTCCTTTTTCTACTGCCGGCATTAAAACGAAGATGACCAAACCACCGATGAACAGTAAATAAAAGATGATGGCAGCGACCCAGTTGACATCTGTTTTAAGAAGATGTCCGATTTGATTTTGATATATTTTTTTTGCGATAATACCTAGCCACAACAAATCAATGGCGAAGAAGATGACAAATGATACTCCGTAAAGTTTCAGAAATGTTAGCATGTTAAGTCCTCCTATATATCTACATTTTATCACAGGTTACTTTATAATTCTCGTAAAGTGTACTGCATAAAGGATGATTGAAGTAAAAGTAAGACCAATTTAATATTTATAGGTAATCTAATCAAATTATTTTCAATTTCAGTATAAAAGTGCTATAATTTTTACATCAAACCCATGATTTTCAAGGAGGAACTATGATACTGATCAGACATCAAAATGAAGGGAATCTAAAACCTTATTTTTATTTCGCGCTTGAAGAATATGTGCTGAAGCATCTTTTAAAAAATGATGAGACTTACTTTTTTACTTGGGAAATCCATGGTGTCGTCATCGGAAAAAATCAAGTCATTGAAAATGAAGTGAATTTGGAGTTTCTAAAAGAACACAAAATTGATGTGTATAGAAGACCTACAGGTGGCGGATGCGTTTATGCGGATCACCGGAATACCATGTTTAGTATTGTCACTAAAAAATCCAATAGAGAATTTACATTTAAGACCTATCTTTCAAAAATCATCGATTCAATGAAGCTTTTGAATGTTCCTATCGAATTCAGCGGCAGAAACGATTTATTGTTTGAAGGGAAGAAGATTTCAGGAAACGCATTTTTGCAGAACAAATACGGCATGCTGATGCATGGAACATTCCTTTATGATTGCGATCTTGAAACTATGGTGCGCGCCATCACTCCAAGCGACGAAAAACTCGTTTCAAAAGGCATTGACAGTGTCAGATCAAGAGTTACCAATCTTAAGCCCTATCTTGGCGGTCTCACACAGGAACAGCTCATCAAACACTTTGAAAATACATTGACCAATCAAACATATACGCTCAGCCGTGAAGAAGTCATGATTATTCAAGAAATGGCAAAGAAGTATGAAAGCAAGGACTGGATTTACAAAAAACAACCGGCATACACCAAGATTCTTAAAAAGAGAATACCTGGAGGTTTGTTTGAAATCAAACTGGATATAGATGAAGGAATTATTCGCAATTTAGCGATCCAGGGTGATTTTTTCGATAAACAGTCTTTAATCCCATTTGAACAATCCTTTAAGGATATGCCGTATGATAAAGCCCACATTGAAGATGTCTTAAGCAGATTTTCAATTGAAGAATTTATTTTGGATGCAAAGACAGAAGACCTGAAAAATCTCTTATTTGAAGGTGTTTTGGGAGAATAATATACGCTTGTCTAAAAATAGTTGTTTTAATAGTGAAAACAGCGTGAAAAGTT
>Ga0154500_161_pt1 | contig 6446 bp, 3 predicted proteins | sample RifGroD2_FD_115979 | JGI IMG/M metagenome (GOLD analysis project Ga0154500, IMG submission 115979) | Tenericutes bacterium GWD2_38_27 | reverse complement strand
AATAAAAAGCGGAAAGCTGAAGGATGAGAACAACATCATATATTTCGCATAGACTTCCGTAGGATTGGTCGATTTGATGGTGGTTTTGATCTTATCCAGGATTAATTTCGTAAATTCATTATCAGAGAAAAAGGATTGTATCAAAAGACTTGATGAATCCGGATGCAGTTCCCTGGTTAGAAATAGATAATTAAGCATGCCCATGTTATCCATAGCAAAGGAATACGTAAAACTGACAAATTTCTCAATCAGTTCTTCAATGGGATGATCACCAATCTCTTGAAAAAGTGTTTCAGAAAGCGTCTTCTTCAATTCATCAATCACTTCTTCAATCACGATATAGAGAAGTTGTTCCTTACTTCCAAAATGATAATTCACTGCTGCAATATTGACATAACAAGCTTCTGCAATATCCTTGATTGTAATTGCTGTATTCTTTCTAATCAAAATTTTCGTTTCATCGATGATTTTACGTTTAATATCCGAACTTCTCATACAGACACCTCAAATCATATTTGAAATCACGCTTTAAATTTGATTTCATAATCTATTTATATCATATTTCCTTTATAATTTAAATATAGATTTCAAATATTCATTTAAAATTATCAATTAAAGAGGCGGTATTATGAAGAAAAGAGTAACAGTTGTCATATTGGTCGGTTTCCTCGTCATTTTATCTGCAATATTTATTCCCCGAGTACAAACAAATTACGATATGACACAGTATTTACCGATTGATTCCAACACGAAAATAGGCTTAGATATATTAGAAAATGAATTTGGCAATGAAAGTTCTGTAGAAATATTAATCAATGATATTTCAGTTGCAAATGTACTTGCTATCAAAGCAGAAATTTTGAATGTCAACCTCGTTTCCAGCGTCATTTGGTTAGATGATTATGTTGATTTGAACGTTGTTCCGATTGAATTTATCGATCCATCTGTCGTATCTCCATTTTATCAGGATTCAGATGCGTTGCTGATTGTCAATTTCACCGGAGATTCTTATCAATTAGAACTGACTGAATCTATGGAAGATGTCGAAGATATCGTAAAGAACTATGTGGTTCAATACAGAGGAGACCTTCTGATGAACAGGGAGGCTCGCACCATTGCGAGCGGTGAAGTGACTAAAATATTATTCTTAATTATCCCAGTTATTATCATTATTCTCTTATTCGCATCCAAGACATGGATTGAACCTATCATTATCTTGGTTTCATTGGGCATTGGTGTTGCTCTCAATTCAGGGACAAATGCGCTTCTACCAGATGTTTCCTTCATCACGCTGACCATGGCGCTTGCCCTTCAGCTTGCCTTATCTCTGGATTATTCATTATTTTTGATTCATCGCTTCTATGAAGAAAAAGAAAAGGAAGCAGATCCAGTCAAAGCATCCAAACTTGCTTTAAAGCATGCATTTCCATCCATTACCGCATCCGCGTTTACTACGATTGCAGGTTTTTCCGCATTATTCTTAATGGATTATCGCATCGGATCAGACATCGCACTCGTCTTATCTAAAGGTATTTTATTCAGTTATCTCACAGCAGTCATTGTTCTTCCTATCTTCCTTATTTGGTGCGATAAACTGATTACTAAAACAAAGCACCGCGTATTTTTACCATCCTTCAAAAAGTATAGCATCGCACTCTATAAATTACGCTTCATTTTGGTTCCCATCTTAGTAATAATCTCTATTTTAGGTTTCATTTATCAACAAAAGACGGAATATGTTTATGGAAGCGGTTCGCTTGCTGATGAAACCACAACCCTCTACACAGACAATCAAATCATTTCTGAACGGTTTGGAAGTCGAAATTTATCGATTATCCTGGTACCAAACGAAACAGTACTGCAGGAGGTCAATCTTGTAAACCATTTATTAAGTTTAGAGAATATCGAAAGTGTTCAAGCGTTGGTCACCTCAGCAGATCCCAATATTCCCAGAGAATTCCTACCTGCCGAACTGGTTTCCCAATTCGTCGGTGAATCATACTCCAGAATCATCATCAATACAACCATTGACGGGGAAAACGCAGAAATGTATCGCCTAAATGCTGAAATCAGGGAAACTGTTGGACTATACTATGATGATTTCTATACTGTCGGCATGACCTCTAGCGTCAGCGATATCAAGGATTCAGTTTTGGCTGACTCTGCAATGGTTGTTATCTTCTCCTGCTTAGCTGTCGGTTTCATCATCATGCTGATTTTTAAATCTATTTCGATACCGGTTTTGCTTGTCATGATCATTCAATCATCAGTCTGGCTGAATATCTCTTTACTCTTCGCTCAAGGCATTCAAACGCAGTATATAGGTTATTTAGTCGTGATGTCCATTCAGTTAGGAGCCACCATCGATTATGCTGTTCTTTTAACCAACAGGTATATGGACTTTAGAAAAACGATGAACCCGCATGATTCGATTCTTGAAGCATTCCAAAAATCTTCAACATCCATCATCATTTCTGCGGTCGTTTTATCAGTTGCTGGATTTGTTGAAGGTTTCTTCTCCGATATTTTATCAGTGACTGAAATCGGTCTTCTCCTTGGTAAAGGCGCACTGATCTCAGGCCTGCTGATCTTCATCTTTCTTCCGCCATCCTTGGTATTGTTCGATAAACTCATTATGAAAACCACATTACATCCGAAGGGTATAGAAAAGACGAGAAATTAACTCGTCTTTTTTTTTATTTAAATAAATAGATTGTGATTTGAATCTACGGTATCGCCAAGATAGGTTGCTACGCCTGCGATTTCAACACCATCGATCAGTTCTTCAGCTTTGATGCCCATGATATCCATGGACATCGCACATGCGATGATTTTAACACCCATGTCTTGTGCGCTTGCCATCAATGTTCTCAGTGAATCCACATTCTTCTTTTTCATGATGCTCTTAATCATGATTGGTCCCATTCCAGCCATGTTCATGTTGGAAATTGGAAGCTTTTCAGTACCACGCGGCATCATTCTACCAAACATCTTTTCAATAAATGATTTCTTGACTCTGACTTTCTTAGGTCTTCTTAAGATGTTCAAGCCCCAGAATGTAAAGAATAGTGAAACATTCTTACCCATAGACTTCGCTCCGCTCGCAATGATGAATGCGGCAATCGCCTTATCCAAATCTTGGCTGAACACAACAATTGTTGTTCCATTCTTCGTATCCTTGACATCATATCCTGTTTGTGTCACCTTGATGTTGGTTCCCTTTTGAATATGAGCAGTAATGACTTTTCCTTCTTTTTGAACATTCAATAATGTATTCCCAGTCTTTTCAGACCAAGATTTAATATCTTTCATGAATCCTGGATCCGATGCTTTCGCTTCAAGAATGTCGCCATTCTCCATCGTATTCATCGCTTTATAAACTTGAACGATCGGACCTGGGCATTGTAATCCGCAAGCATCAATCGTCATCGTTATCTTTGATTCATTGACCATCGGGATTGGCTGTTCAGCCTTCTTTTGATCAATGACAGGCACACCTAAATCATCAAGAAGGGTGAAGCATATTTCTGATCCATTATGATCGAATACACAGCTGTATGATTTGAAACCACCATCTAGATTCATAACATGATATCCGTGTTGGGATAACAGTCTTGCTGCAGTATACCCTCTGATTCCGCTATGGCAGTACACATAAACCTCTTGATCCTTGGATATCTCGCTCATTCTCTCTCTTAATACAGATAATGGAATGTTGAGTGATCCAGGAAGATACTCTAAAACATATTCAGACTCTTCTCTAACGTCTAAAATATAAGCGCCTTTGGAAGCAAGTTCCTGCATGTCGCTCCACGTGATGGTTTGAACAAGGCCTTTTATTTTATTTTCAGCGATGAATCCAATCATGTTGACGGGATCCTTTGCGGATGAGAATGGAGGAGCATAAGCTAAATCCAGATTCTTTAAATCGGTAACCTTGATCTTTCCAAAGATCGCAGTGGCTAAAACATCAATACGCTTGTCAACGCCCTCTGCTCCGCCGATGGCTTGAGCTCCATATATTTCTTCAGTTTCAGGATTATACATCACCTTCATTGAAATGGGCTCAGCTCCAGGATAATAAGAGGCGTGAGAAGTCGGATGGATATGAATGGCATGATAGGATAGTCCCAGTTGTTTCAGCTGTTTTTCGTTGATTCCGGTTGATGCTGCTGTCTTATCAAAGATTTTAACAGCAGATGTAGCCAGTGTTCCTAAGTATTTATCTTCAATGCCGCAAATATGGTTTGCTACAAATCTTGCTTGTTTATTTGCCGGACCTGCCAATGCAGCGAGCATTTCATGCTTAGTAACTAAGTTTGGAACTTCGATAACGTCACCAATCGCGTAAACATCCGGATTGGATGTTTGCAGGTTTTCGTTCACCTTGATTGCTCCACGTTCAGATAGTTCAAGTCCTGCTTTTTTAGCAAGGACATTATCTGGCTTGACGCCGATTGCGAAGATGATCAAATCCGCCATAACAACGGTTCCGCTCGCCAATGTGATTTGCTTGCCTTCTTGATCGAACGATTTAACGCCATCATTTAAAATGAGATTAACACCTTGATCTACAATGGATTGATGGATGATCTGCGCCATTTCGTAGTCAAACATGCCCATGACTTGAGGAGCCATTTCAATCAATGTCACCTTCATGCCGAGATGCGCCAAGTTTTCCATCATTTCAATACCGATAAAACCGCCACCGATGACTGCCGCCTTCTTAGGCTGATTCTTTTCGATAAAGGATTTGATTAAATCCATATCTGGAATATTTCTCAGCGTAAAAAGATTTTTCGCTTCCTTCAAACCTGAAATAGGAGGTTTTACAGGTTGCGAACCAGTGGAAATAATGACTTTATCATAGGATTCTTCATAAGTCTTCCCTGACCTTAAGTCAGTGACAGTCACGACTTTCTTTTCTAAATTGATATCGATGACCTCAGAAAGGTTTCTGACATCAATATTAAATTTGTTATGCATGTCCTCAACGGACTGGACAATAAGCGCATCTCTTGATGAGATCGCACCACCGATATGATAGGGCAGTCCGCAGTTCGCGAAACTGATATATTCTCCACGTTCAAATAATATGATTTCTGCAAATTCGTCCAATCTTCTCAAGCGTGCAGCAGTTGTCGCCCCACCAGCAACACCGCCAATAATTAGTATTTTTTTATTCATCTGATTACCTCCAACTTTCATACTATACTCTTAATAAAAAGCGATGTCAAGAAAGAATATGTAATATTTAGAAACTTTATTTTTTTAACCATTTGTAAGCGCTAATACTACGTATTATATGTTTTGATATTCAAAGAAAGTTAATAATCAGGCAATCTCCTCAAGCAATCTCTTTCTGAATGGAGAACATCTGTTTAATAAATCCTAACAATCCATATGACAGATACCTATGTCTATGTTAAAATGATAGAAAGAGGTATGAACATGAAAAAAATACTTATTACCGGATTTATGCCCTTCGGCGGTGAAACCATTAACCCATCCTATGAAGCCATTAAAAGAATGAATTGTGAAAACATTAAGGCTGAGGTTTTGAAGCTAGAGGTTCCAACTGCTTATCAGAAATCAATAAATTTTGTAGTTGAATATATCGAGTCATTCAAACCCGATATCATCATCATGGTCGGTCAAGCCGGTGGCAGAAAAGAGATATCCATCGAACGCGTCGCCATCAATATCGATGATTCAAAAGCACCTGATAATCTTGGTGAAGTGAGAACCGATCAACAGATAGTCAATCAGGGTGAACCTGCTTATTTTTCAACACTTCCGATCAAGAAGATTGCAGAACGAATCAAGTCTTCAGGCATCCCTGCAGGCATCTCAAACACAGCAGGTACTTATGTGTGCAATCATTTGATGTATGGAATCCTTCATGAGATAGATTCAAGAAAACTTGAAAATATCCAAGCAGGATTCATTCATGTCCCCTATATCAAAGAACAAGTTTTAGATAAAAAAGATGTTTTCGCACTTGACCTTGATGAAATCGTCAAGGCGTTAACTATCGCAATTCAAACTTCACTGGAGGCATGAAATGAAAGAATACACGTTAACTGACCTTATAGAAGGGTTGAACAACAAGTCATTCACTTCTGTTGAACTCGTCAATCTATATTTGAATCAAGTCAAGCTATATGATTCCTATTTGAATGCCGTTTCTGAACTCAATCCCGATGCCTTAAAGATAGCGGCAGAACTGGATCAAGAACGTTTAACCAAAGGTCCCAGAAGCCCTCTACACGGCATTCCAATCTTTCTTAAAGATAATATCAATACAAAAGATCAAATGCATACGACAGCCAATTCCTTAGCTTTATCCGATTTAATTGCACCTTATGAAGCAACGATTGCAAATCAGCTCAGAAATGCCGGTGCGGTTATTCTCGGCAAGACCAATTTATCAGAATTCGCCCATT
>Ga0154500_141_pt1 | contig 7292 bp, 8 predicted proteins | sample RifGroD2_FD_115979 | JGI IMG/M metagenome (GOLD analysis project Ga0154500, IMG submission 115979) | Tenericutes bacterium GWD2_38_27 | reverse complement strand
AATTTTTATTCTTTGAACCACAAATGCGAAGAAGTGACCCAACTCATGGAGGGTGAGCGATACATAGAATGCGAAAATCAGCCATAAAAAGAATTCGTGAAACCTGATGGTTCCCAAACCTTCCTTAAATCTAGGCCATATTCCATTGTATACAAGTGCGGTATAGATATATCCCCACACAAAAGCAAAGATCAAAAAGTAAAGCCATTTAAGTTTTTTCATAGAATGTCTCCAACCGTATTATATCATAAAACCAACTTGATGAACCTGCTCTTTTCCTGTGGTTCGACTTACTATGCTGGTTATGTTTTCGCAGTCATATCTACCTCTATCCAGCACTTCATCAAATTGCTCGTGAAATATGAAAAAAACCACGAAAATATTGGTCGTGTGCTTGACATCCTACGATTTATTTGTTATCATAAAAAAGCACGAAGACGTGGGCGTCGTATAATGGTTATTACACGTGCTTGCCAAGCATGAGATGGGGGTCCGATTCCCCTCGCCCGCTCCAGTCGATATTTAACTATGCAAACCGCATAGTTTTTTTATTTTAAAAGCTGAAAAATCTAACAATTCTAAAGTAAACATTAAATCGATTTCAATCCCATTGCTTCCTTGAAATGAATGTGCTATAATCATTCACGTCATGAAATCTCCGAATCTAAGGATGAGTGGGGGAACCAGTTTTCTGGGGTGAATCGAAAGAGGGGCAACTTGGATGTCCTAACCCGTCAGCTAACCTCATAGGAGTTAACCAAGCGTGTAGTGTACGATAAAGTCGCTATACGCTTTTTATTGTAGAGAAATATCAAAAAATCGACATACCCTGAGAGGAAAAAGCTGTGAACGTTATTTTAAAATTGAGTATTATTTTAGTTGTAGGGTTTATTTTTGGAAAATTTGCGAAGATGCTTAAACTTCCCAACGTATCAGGTTACCTGATCGCTGGGTTATTTTTGGGACCTTCATTTTTCAACTTTGTCAGTCATGAAGAATCTGAATCCTTTGAAATCATCAGCGAGTTGACATTATCCTTCATCGCATTCGGTATCGGCAGTGAATTCATGCTGAAGGATATCGTCGCGATGGGTAAAAAGATAGCAATCATCACCCTCGCTGAAGTTGTCGGAGCAATTGCAGTCGTCTTCTCTGTGATGTACTTCATCTTCAATCAGGATTTAGCGTTCAGCATGGTCATCGCCTCCATGTCGGCAGCGACAGCGCCGGCAGCAACCATCATGGTGATCAGACAATATCGAGCATATGGACCGGTGACTAAAACGATTCTTCCAGTAGTCGCACTCGATGATGTCTTTGGCATCATGGCATTCGGAATCGCACTCTCCGTTGCTAAAATCTTAGTCGGCAATGATGGGTTCTCCCTTCTCAAGATTGTTGGAGTCCCGCTCATTGAAATCTTTGGATCTCTACTTCTTGGTCTAGTGCTTGGTATCGTGTTATCTATCTTAACAAAGAAATCAGATCCTAAGGATGAACTGCAAATCAAAACATTGTTCTTCATCGGATTATCAGCAGGTATCGCGATGCTTCTTGGCTTATCTCCTCTACTCACCAATATCATGATGGGTGCGACACTCGCAAATATGAGAAGCTACTCCAATAGATCATTCAGTTCCGTTAACGACTTCGTTGCCATCTTCTATGTCTTGTTCTTCACACTCGCTGGTGCGAGTTTAGACTTAAGCATCCTATGGGGTGTCGGTCTTGTCGGTGCCGGTTATATCATCGCCAGAGCATCAGGAAAAATCATTGGTGCATATTTCGGTGCCGTTGCTACCAAAGCTGAGCCTACAGTCAGGAAATATTTAGGTTTTGCATTGCTGCCTCAGGGTGGTATCTCTATCGGTTTATCCGTACTGGTGATGCAGCAGCTTCCCCAATACTCTGTTGAAATAACAACCATCATTATGGCAAGCGTACTCTTCTATGAAACACTCGGACCAATTTTCGCTAAGATTGCGATTCACAAATCTGGAGAAATTGACGCTTTACCTGATTTTGAAGAAATGTTTGAACCATCAACTGCGCATTAACAATCAAAAAGAAGCTTTAGCCGAACGCTAAAACTTCTTCTTTTTTTTATTTTTGTAGATTATTCGGTTTTTTTAATCATTTTCAATCCAGCCATCACGAATAGATAAATCAAGTACAAAGCTGCCAAACTGACCAACCAATAAGTAACTGATGTAAACTTTAATCCGTTTTCAGTGAAGATGCGATCGATGATGTCAATCGGAGTCTGAACGACTTGACAAAGCATTAAAGCCAGTGCTGCAAGATGAACTCCAGAAAGTAAGGCAATCAGGATTGGCAGAACACTGATGATTGCTGTTGTTAAACCATATCTAAAATAAAGATAAACCACCAAAAGCAACAATGGAAAAGTCAATGCTGTTTTTAATGATGAAACTTTATAATCATTGGTAAGGATATAGGAAGCAATCATCAGCATCAAATAAACACAGATGATTAATCCGACAAATAGTTGCCAATCAAAGGTTGCAGTGAAATCTGCTAAACCGAAGTTATAAGAAAATATGGACCTGAAGAAGGTTCCTACAGCATCTCCGAATACCATCATAAACATAATGATATGCGCTGCAAGCGTCTGTCCCTTGTAATCTAGGAATAACACAGCAAATACAATCAGTGCGATTGGCAACAAATCATATAAAAAATCAATAATTTCAGTATCTCCAACCAACCTGATGAAGAGCGCAATAACTGATAAAACAGCTAAAATAATCGTCACAAAACTTTTTGGAATCAACGTCTTAAAATTCCGAACAAACGCAAGCATAAAATCTCTCCTTTTCAATGATATACTATTAGCCCCATTTTAGCACTTCTATATGAAATTGTGAGAAAAAAAAAACAAAAAAAGGCTTTAGTTAGCGACTAAAGCCTCAAAATGAATCAATTTCTATTTGGGTCGTTTCAGCAATGCAATGATTGCTCCATAAATCAAATATAAACCAAATGCAGTGAACAAGAAATAGCTGACAGGCTGTTCTAAAATGGTTGCTAAAAAGATGTAATCGAGAAGTAAGAACGGAACATCTGCGACTCCAGCAAGCAACAAGACAATTGCGAAGAAATCACTACCGAACATCAATGCGACAAGCGGTGGTAAAATCTTTAATACAGCGACAGAGAATCCATCTCTAAAGAAGAAATAAACGAAAGCGATAGTCGCTGAAATCAATACTTGCGACTTACCTAAATGAGCTCCAGTATTTCCAACCAACAGATAAGATGCAACAACTAAAAATAAATAAACAAAAATGATAAAAGCAATCAGCATTTCTACAGAAAAGTTTGCAGTAAATGACATAGATTCGAAACTAAATGACGTGATGGCATAAATAAATGTTCTGCCTGCTCCGAGGAACACAGTTAACAAAAGAACCAAATGAGCAGCAAGAGTCTTGCCTTTGAGCTGAAGTCCGACTGCAGAAATTAAAATAAGTAAAAGTGGAACGAACATTGCAAGAAACGGCATTAAATCACTGGTATTTCCAAGTGCATTAATCAGTGAAAAGACAGCAATTGCAACAAGCAATATGGTGTAGATCGCATCTGAAAACATATTTTTGAATCCTCTAATAAATTTCATTAATATTTCTCCTTTGTCTAATGATTATATTTATATTTTATCACTTATAGAAAAGTAAGTAACCGATTAACGCATTATAAAAAGCGTTATGACTTATAACGCTTTTGATTGAAATCCGGATACAGATGATGAAATTGCACTTTGACCATGAGTAAAGACTCAATTTCATTCAATATTTGATAGAGCATGGCTCTGACTTCAAATTCTTCTCTCGTTTCCGGTAGTGCAGAAGCTTTATATTTGATTTGCAATTTATCTAAATTCTTAAGTTGAACAACAGCTTTGTTGTATATTCCGATATCAAAACTCATTTCATAAATGAACCCTGCGATTTCTAATGCAAACGGATGAACCTTATTGATTTTGAGCGCATGCCTGTACATGTGCCTGATATAGTTCGTCTGCTCTTTCCTCATATGAAAATATGCCAGGTAACTATGATCATTCAAAAACAATAAGTCTTTATCAACCAGTTCAACAATGTCGATTGTATCGGTAAGTTTGCGATCCAAACGTTCAAAATGCCTGTAGTACTCTTCATTGTATAAAGGATCCTTAAGGAGCAGATGAAGCATATAAAGGTGATCCCTGACAAGCTGATCGATGGACTCGACATGACTTTGAAGCTCTTTTTCTGTGGATGTCGGATAAAACAAATTAAAGATCAAAGCAACAGCAACTGCAATCACGATCAATAGGAGTTCGTTACCGAGCAAGGCGAGTGAAAACTCTCCTTCGTTTAAAAGATGTGATACAAGAACAAGTCCTGGCACGATGCCTTCAGGCATCTTTAGGACCCAAGAAACATAAGCGAAAATGAATACAAAGATGCTGAACACAACAAAATCGTAACCGAATGAAATAAAAAACAAAGTCGCAAGAAGTAAACCAAAAATACTGTCTATCAATCGTCTGACGGAGATGACGAATGAATCTCTTTTTGTCAGATGAATCGATAAAATCGCTAAAATTCCTGCTGTTATCCAAAAATCAAGTGAAAGAAGCCTGGCGATCAAGCTAGCGATGACACCAACTAAGCTCATTTTGATTGCTGTATGCAACAGCCTCATATGGCTACCTCACTTTTTTGATAGAGATTTATATTGCTCATAAAATTGATGGATATCCGATAAACCGAATGGTTTTTCTTTATTTTTGATACGGCTGATCAACATTTTCATCTGTTCTTTGATGATGACTTTGACTTCTTCCGGATAGCACATCATATCCTGATGCGCTTTATATTCTTTTTCATCTAAAAGGATGTACTTTCCGTCAGGGAATACCTTGACATCTAAGTCGTAATCAATGTACTTAATCGCTTCACCATCATATAAATAGGGACTGGAAAGGTTGCAGTAAAAGTAAACGCCATCTTTTTTAAGCATACCAATGATATTGAACCATAAGTCGTTGTAAAAATAACAGATTGCAGGCTCTTTCGTATGCCAGCTTCTGCCATCGCATTCAATGACTTTTGTACGATTGTTGGCTGTGACCAAAACTTCTTGGTCTTGATGTAATACCACGGTTTTTTTCCAGATACGGTGCAGCTTTTGGTTATGTTTATAGCTGTGTATAGGTACCGACATACCTGTTGATAATTTCATAAAACCACCTCAAATGATGGTTACATTATAACATTTAATAGGATTTTTTAGAACAAAAAAGGAATCATTACCTTGATGATTCCTCATTATTTGGTTTGTATAGCATGAATCTCACAATTTATATCTGAAAATGGTAGAGTTCAGTTATAGTTATTACCAGTTGTTCATCACTTTTTCAGCGAACCCCAGCATATTTTCAAAGGTGATGACTTTACCTGCCTGAGTGACAAATGAACCTGAAAATTTACCGAATACCTGATGTTGAATGGATTTGATGATGATAACGTTGGTACCAGAGTAACGATCAAGGATTGGATCAAATTTCAAATTGATCGTGTTATTTTCTGAAGTGAATACCCATGGGGATAGAAAATCATCTTTACCGTTCTTTGTTGGGATGTTGAACAAAACATCATCAAGCTTGTAGGTTTCATCATCAAAAAACAACATGTTTTCTGTCGCTCTACTTGTGTCGCCAAATCCATAACCTAGGTTGAACCCAAGTTTATGCCCTTTATAGATGCCGCTTAATGAAGACCAGTACCAAGTGTTCTTATAAGTCCAAACGCCTCTGCCCCAGTCTAAAACTCCGTAGGAATCATCTTTAAAGGTGTAGGTATTCGTCCCAAGTTTGACTGTTCCTTCTGCTTTTAAGAGATTGATTTTGTGGTTGTAGTAAAAATGTTTTTTCTTATCGAATGGTGTTGATATGACCATGGAGTCTTTGATGGATGGAGTCAATACAAGATCACAATGGATGCTTTCGGTTTTGGTCATGGACTCATGGGAGACGATTAGGTGTCTTGCTCCCGCCTCGTGCAAGAATTGAAAAGAGAAGTTCTTCTTCTTGAAATGGATATCGCCATGACTGGAATCGCTTGGCAAACCGAGCTTGCCCATCGAGAACCATCCCATATCGGTTTTAGTGATTTCAGTCTTCTTGATAAAGTCAAAGAAGGTTATGCTCGAAAGCCATAAATATGAATTATCAGCAACCGTAAAAGCAATGCCATACCGATCATTTCCAATAAAATAGTAATCCCATTCTTTGATGCGCATCCCCTTCACTTTAATCATCTTCCTGTTGTAAGTTCGAATGAGAGATGTATGATATCCAGCCTCGATCAGGTTACCTTTTTGATCAAGTAAAGGACCTTCAGTTAATTTTGATTGAACGTTTTTCATGGTTTCACCCTTATAAAGATTTATGTTTAATTATATTTTATCATTTTTGTTTAGAATGTTCATCAATACCATCTAAACACATGAATGGTTCTACGCATTTGACAAGTTGATAGTTTTAGCAGTATGATAAGAATAAAGGAAGTGATATGATGCATATCTTACGTTTCTTGAAGCCATCGACTTGGCAATTATGGTTAAAGGATCATTTTGATCATGAAGGTGTTTGGATTGAGTTCGAAAAGACAAAAGAGAGCGAAACCATCAAACCAGATGAAGCATTGAATATCGCTCTTTGTTATGGCTGGATTGACGGTCAAATCAAGCGCATCGATGATAATTTTTACCTTAAATATTTTGCTCAACGAAGACCTGAAAGCATTTGGTCAACCAAAAACAAGGCCTCAGCTGAGCGGTTAATTCAAAAGAATTTAATGATGGAACCTGGTTTACGCGCAATTCAAGTTGCAAAAGAAAACGGTCAATGGGAAAGAGGAGACAGTGTTCCCGATGACTACGATTTTGATTCCTTTGTGCGGATGATTTCTTTTTATGAGGAAGCATATAAGAATTTCATGCACATGTCCCCAAGTGTTCAAAAGACTTACTCCTATCATTATTTTGGAGCCAAAAAAGCTGAAACTAGAACTGACCGACTCAAAAAGATTGTTGATCGGTTAAATCAAAATCTAAAGCCAATGTAGGCATTGCCGTCGAGGTTACTATACAAAAAAAAGGTTCAAATATGAACCTTAATAACCATGAATTAATACATAAATTTATACATCAATAAAGACATAATCTGTTATCGAACTGAATCTCTCAGTTTGAGAATCTCAATGGCAACTTGTTCACATTGA
>Ga0154500_152_pt1 | contig 7533 bp, 8 predicted proteins | sample RifGroD2_FD_115979 | JGI IMG/M metagenome (GOLD analysis project Ga0154500, IMG submission 115979) | Tenericutes bacterium GWD2_38_27 | reverse complement strand
AGCAAAAAATAGAGTGCTATATAGTAATAATTCTGTGATTTCTTTGTTAATTAAGACAAAGCCAATGAAATATACCCATAAAACAGCCCAACCTGTAATCGATGCATAGATAAATCTTAATTTAATCAGTAAAAAACCAGAAAATATTACCATGAAAAGACCACCATAGTAAACAATATTTTCCGGTTTGAGAATGAGCATATAAGCAATGCCAATACCACCGACAAAGAAGCAGAATGCATTCACAAACTGACTAAATCTATAGAAATATTTCGTGTAGGTCAAAATAACGCTTAAACTGAGCAGTGGTATGATAATTGCAAAGCGAATGATAATAAGTTGATTGAGAATCTCAGGAAAATATACTAAATCAAGTAAACCGAACAAACCGTATAGTAGAATAAATACAATAAAAACTCCTCGAATATATAGGGGATCAGTGAATTGTTTGGATTGTAGAAAAACTTGTTCGCGTTCTAAATCAAAGCCTTCTCTTAAGCGCATCATTTACCTCGATTTATGCATTTTTTATCCATTTGCATTTCAATATAAATAAAAAAATAACTGACTTATTCACAAGATTATTATACATGACTCTATCCACTGCAAGTCGAAACTTAAGAAAATCTTAATAAAATTTATAGATTCTTAATTTATTCACAAAAATAAAGTTGATTCCAAACTAATGAAATCAACATTTTATAGATTTATTTATATTTTTGCTAAAAATATTCTGGTTTTGCATAAATTAAACCACCTGAAGATTCACAACTACTGATTTTCCTCCTCAGGATCATCACAATAATTGAATGCTTTGTCTTCCTTTTTAATGAGCACAATGATGACATAAATTACACCTGCTGTCACCAAACCAAGAATGAGTCTGTTGATCCAAACTCTTGTGAAGATAATTGCGTTATAAATCGGAATACTATATGGAACAGGTGATGAGGAATCCCATTCCACGTCGGTTAAATCAATGTATTTCACTTTGAGAAAGTTAGGCATTAAGATAGAAATTTGCTGGTCTTCCATTTCAACATCAATCTTGTAAAATTGTGGCCGAAATGCATCTCTTTCAAAATAACCTGAAAATGAATCCGAGAATGCGCTTTGTCCCAAGTATTCCCCAGACGGACTGTGCTTGATTAAAACATACATAAAATCGAAGGCATCTTGTTCTATAACTTGAATCAACGTATAGGCATTGCCTAAAGCGTCAAACACGGTATGTCTTGCAAGGCTGTAAAACCATGAGGTATCACGCAATCTTTGATACGAACTTTTCCATTCGAAGGAACCATCAGATAAATGAATGACGCCAACCTCATGTGTTAAAACGTAAGAATTGTAAGATGTCATGTCAATGAGAGATGTCATCGTCCTTTTGGGTATCTGTGAATTCCCAGTGATTACAATCTTTTCATCATTTGTTAAGTCGAATCCTGTGATATCAAAATCATAGGTCCTGCTCCATATCAAACTACCATCATTAGAGATTGCTGTGACAGTATTTTCGATTAAAACATAATAGTTCCCATCGATACAATAAATGCTTTGAAGGTACTCATCAGTACCATTCAAACTTGAATCATCAAGTGTGATATGCCACTCTTCAGTATAAGAGGAATTATATCGAATGATGACCGTGCCTTCACGTATTTCTGTGATTTGAACAGCAAATCCTCCATCATCTGAATGGAGAACTTCAAACTTCACATGTCCTGTATTGATATACCCCATTCCTTTTAAATCGATATGTTGATAACTTAAAGGATTTCCATTTATATCCAAAAATAACAATGTAATATTAAAGATATGTGTTGTTTTATCTACTGACTTGCCGATTGCTACCACTGTTTCATCTGTTAAAAGATCAGCGCTATAAGGGATGAATCCAATTCCATCATATACAATGCCTGGATTTACAGAATCATAGCCTCCAGCTGTCCATTGCGTACTAAAATCGGAATCCAGAAATTGGAGAGATCCTCTAATGTATGAATCTGCATAATATTGGCAAAATTCTCCCCATTGATAACAATACAAACTTTTGTTTGTCGTAGATAACAAATATTTTCCACCTTCAACTTTTGTTAAATCGTAATAGTAATCAGAAAAATATTGATAATCAAATACAAGGCTGGAATCCACTGGTGTTGCTTCAAGTTCCTGGCTTGTGATGGATTGAAAATTGTACATAGGAAACAAATTGATTCCTATAGCTACAATAAAAAGACCGCCTAATATAATACTAAGAGTTAAGTAAAGTTTCCTTTTTCTGAAATTCATACGACCCACCCCTTTGAATATAAACAATTTCTTGCGTAAAACTGCTAAAACGAGTCAAGATTTAGTTATTTATAAGATTACAAGGCCATTTATCTTTATTGACATTATTATAGCACAAGAAAGATTTCTCATTGTGAAATTATGACTAGTTGCTACAAAACCCTGTTTTTTATATTGATGCTATCATATGCATCATCTAATTTATAACTACTCATGTTCGTTCACAGGGTGTTCACAATAGTCAACTGGTTTTTCTTTTTTTACTAACGCATGTATGAAGAAATAGCTGATTCCTGAGATTAGAATAATCAGAAGGACTCGGTTTGTCCAGACTCTAACATAAGTGATTTGATTAATTAAATTAAGATCGAGCGAAATAGGTAAAGTAGGATTCCATTCTACTTCTGCCAAATCCAAGCTCGTCATCATCTTACGATCAGGCATCAAAATGTTCAGCGTATCCTGATTGAAAACAACATCTATCTTATTGTTATAAGATTGAAACCAATCACTTGTCATATTATAAGGAAAATAAGCTACAAATGTGGTTTGTCCTATGTATTCTCCAATTGAATTGTATTTTAAAATAGCATAATGTATCTCTATATCTCTGATTGATTGTACCAACATGTAATAATTGCCTTCGATGTCTGTAACGGTGTGACGAGCATACGCATTTTCAGATGTGTAATAAATTGTTTGAAACTCGTTCTTCCAGTTAAAAGTTCCATCCTCCTTATTGAGAATGCCAACATGATAAATCAACGCATTAAGTTCATGATAGTTTGTTCCTAAGTAATAAACCATGATGAGAAATGATTCTTTCGAAGAACCAGACAAAACAATTTCCCCATCATCAGTTAAATCAAAGCCAGTAATATCAAATTCATAATTTTTACTCCATTTGAATGACCCATCGCTATGAATGGCGGTGATGCTGTTTCCATATAAAGAATAATAGGTGAAATCTACATAGTAGATATTTACAAGGGGATCATTCGTATTAACAAAATTAGATTCACCAACAATTGTTTGCCATTCTTCTACGCCGTTAGCGTTGTAATGGATGATGACAGAACCACTGCGCGTACCACTGATTTGAACGGTAAATCCACCATTTTCAGTATGTAAAACTTCCAATTGGGCATGTCCTTTATTGATGATTCCCTTTCCCTTCAAATTGATGTGCTGATAACTTGTTGGATTCCCACTTTCATCAAAAAAAAACAAAGTCACATTGAAATTAGCTGTTATTGTATCAATTGATTCTCCAATCGAAACGATGGAACCATCAGTCAATTGGTCCGCTCCAAATGGAGTGAATTCAATATTATCAATTTCGATGCCTGGATGAGCAGAATTGGCGTCTCCTGTCTGCCATATTGTTTGAAAATCCGAATCCAGAAGTTGAATCGAACCTGCTCTATAGGTTGATAATTGGCATGTTTCTCCCCATGATGTACAACTTATTTGATTATTTGTCAAAGATAAAAGATATGTGTCATTACCCAACTTCGTCAAGTCATACTCATAATCTAAAGCCCATTGTTGCTTAAAGACTATTGTTGAATCTACTTCAATTGAGCGGCTCCAGTCAAATCCAGGAAAATAAAACGACTCATAACTCGGTAATAAATTAAGTAAAATAACAAAGATAAAAAAAAACCACGATAAAAATATCATGGTCAAAAATCGCTTGCTTCTTTCTAACACCATCTGCTCCACCCCCGGAATAAATCCCATTACAACACAATAATGTTTGTATAAATCAATGATTATAAAATCATGAAGTTATGCTCAAAGAAATAATCTAAAAGCGTCTTTCTTGTGACGATACCGATAAACTTATCGTTTTGATCGACAATTGGAACGAAATTTTCATTCGATGCCTTCGAAAGCAAAGTCGGCATTAAAGCATCTACCCCAATAGGCTCATAATCGCGATGTCTTTTTACATCAGCAACCACATATTTGTTTAAATTTTCTTGACTGAAACAATCATTATTCTTAAGTAAAAATTGTAAAATATCGCCTTCGGTTAAGGTTCCAATGTATTTTTGTTCCCTATTGATAACAGGAATCGAGGTGTAGCGATGCTTTGTCATCGTCGCCAGCGCATCATTTAAATTCTGATTATCGTATACCAAGGTGACATCATAAAATGATTTTAGAAAGGATGTAATGTTCATATTTTTTTCTCCTATCATTATTTCTATACATATATTATATAACAAAAACCTCATTGTTAAGGTAAATTACGAAAAAAATGATGGATAGTCAGGCAATTCGACATTCAATTCATTTTTCTCTATACTCGAGGATATCTCCTGGCTGGCAGTCCAATGCCATGCAAATCGCTTCAAGAGTTGAAAAGCGAATCGCTTTCGCCTTGCCATTTTTCAAAATGGAAAGATTTGCCATGGTGATGCCCACTTTCTCAGCTAATTCTGTAACGCTCATTTTTCTTTTTGCAAGCATGACGTCAATATTGATAATGATTGCCATATCGTTCACCTCAAATGGTTAAGTCGTTTTCAGATTTTATATCCATCGCGTGCTTCAGAAGTTTTTCTAGAACTGCAGCGAATACAGAAATCACAATGGAAGCCAATGTGATAATCAAACCTATAGCTGCCAATCCTGGTGCGTCATCGACTTCAGCGATATAAAATAAGAAAGGTAGGGCAACCATAAACTGGATACCTAAAAACATCGCACTATATTTAATCTTTTTAAGTGCTTTGACTGATTGATCTGAAAATGCAAGATTACGATCAATGAATCCTAAAATAAGAAACGTTTGATAGATGGAAAATAAATAAGGGGTAACTGCCACCAAAATAAAAAGATACGATAAATACTGTAGAAATGCAAGTTCTGAACCGATGTTTTCAGCGATTCCTGCAGTCCATGGCAACCACATAATAGATATGACTATCGCAGGAACTGCGATAAGGAATAGAGCAATCTTTAAAAATAATGTTTCACGCTTCATGTTGAGCACCTCGCAAGAAATAACTAATGATATTTTAACACCTAATATATCGTTTATCAATATATTATTATCTTTTAACATCATTTGTAGGATGATTTTCATTAGTCGGTTGATAATTTTTTCAGACTGCTTTATAATGAACCTATATGTTGAGGTGATCGTATGTATAAAAAAGGATTTTTAATCATCCTGTTAGTATTGACAGGATTTCTATTTGGCGGTTGCAAAGATCTTCATAATGATTACTATCAAGTGCATATCATTATCGTGGGAGAAATACTTTTCCATTATGTCAATCCCGATGAGGAGATAGAAACCATTAGTGTCAGATACATGGATAATGAGGATTCACAATTCATCTATCTCTATCAGGATGTCGATGGTATAGAATTCAGCTATGATCAATTCTTCACAGCAATCAACGCACATTTCATCACAACCGACCGAAGAACAGGAAAACACTATATTTTAGTAAATGATGACATTGAAAGCAGAATAGACCAATATTATATAGACAAAGAGGCGTGGGTGTCGAATTAAATAAAAAAAGCGGATCCGCTTTTTTTTTAGTCGCTTTCAACAATCTCATATGGCCAATCAATAATTCCTCCCATATCGTATACCGACAGGTATCCAAGCTGTTTCATCAAAAGAAGCGCATTGTAGCTTCTGACTCCGCTTCTGCAATAAATGACATAGGTTAGATTTTTATCAGGAAAAATAGAGGTTATTTCCAACTCAATCCGATGAATCGGCAACAGAATAGAACCTTTGATATGTCGATCCTCATATTCTTCTTTTGTACGTACATCAAGAAGAATCATGGGTTTTCCGTTTTCAAGGTTTTTTTTGTATGTAGTCGGATACATCCGGCTGGGCTCTTTACGTTTAAGAAATTCAAACAGGTCATGCATGTGTGCTCACCCTCATTCAAATCATTAGAAAACAAGAACCTGATCTGCTTGATTTGTCAACCCCGCCAACTCAATCATCGTGCTTCTTTGGCAGCCTTTTACAATCATTTCTTCTGAAATGCCTCTTGCTTCCATGCATGTTCCACATAGTTTGACAATACCACCCTTGACAAGCACACCCTTGAGCATTCTTTCCATGTTATAGTAACCATCAGGTGTTTTCTGACCTGTCATCGCATTAACAACGGCATCACCCATTAAAAAAATCCGAATTTCAGCTTGATGCTCTTTTTGAAGTGTCATTGCTAATCTTAATGCATTGTACGGCTTTTCGTTTCCATAAGGTCCTTCATTGATTATCAACAAATAGTTCATATAGTTAGTCTCCTCGAATAAAACTATCTTTATTATAAAGTATAGTTCGATATTTGTATAGTCTAATGATATTTTGATCTGTCGCAGATATCTTCTTACGTGTGTGTATCATTATATATATGTATTCCTCACAAGAATTCAAGACTCTCTTGTGTAGATTTTTGTTTTGAATTTATGTTTAGTAAATTAAACACCTCTACAATCGAATAATCGAATGTAAAGCAATTTATATGATCATTATAAAAAACCAAAAATCTTATGGTTTTGATGGAATTCGTCTAAAAAACAACATATATTAAGAAAACGCTCGTATTTTATAAAAAGATATATATTTATGCATAATAATATCATTTTGCTATTGAAAAATCAAAAATCAAGTGTTAAGATAAATGTAAGACAGGCAATTACAAGTTAATCAAAAAAAGAGACCAGAGAGCGAATCAAAGAACATCAATTAAGATTGTTACTTTATTTTTTTATACATTTTCAAAGTAAGCGTTTACATCATCGGGAGAGACTATGATTGAAAAACTGATTCAACTCAATACACACATAAAAATCAAACCAATTAACGACCCTGCATTCAAAAGATTCGCCAGGGTTTTGAAATCTGAGGACTTTACAGAGTTTTTTGACTATCTTGAAAATCAAACGACAGTTCCTGAAAAAGACAACTATTACATCGCTCATGATCCTTTGATGGAGAAGGCAGTGAAGCATTTAGATGGAATTTTTCATGTGTTTGCAAATATGCCGGTTGAATTCGGATATGTCAACGGCAACAACTCAAAGCTCAACGCCTTAGAATATCATAAGTCATCTGAACTGAACATTTGCTTATCACCATGCGTTTTGATGCTTGCAAGAACTGAGGATATCACAAATAATACTTTAAATACGAATCATATCGCTGCATTCTTTATCCCGAAGCGTACAGTGATAGAACTTCATTCATTG
>Ga0154500_101_pt1 | contig 22031 bp, 17 predicted proteins | sample RifGroD2_FD_115979 | JGI IMG/M metagenome (GOLD analysis project Ga0154500, IMG submission 115979) | Tenericutes bacterium GWD2_38_27 | reverse complement strand
TAACTGTCACATGCCCCTCAAACATGCGTGTCTACCATTTCACCACGTCCGCCATTAAAAAAGGTGCGAGCACCTTTTTAAGTTGTTATTCAACTGCAATGATATACGAGTATATATCTTGCTTACCCTCGATTAAGTCGACTTCAATGTCGGGATTGAGCTTCTTCGCATGCGCTACAATCAGTTCGAGTTCGTCTTCATCGGATTGTAATCCGTAGAAGATTGTAATAATTTCACGATTTTCATCAATCATGTCTTCTAGAAGCGCTTTAGCGGTATCTAAGCGAGATGGAGTTGATACAAGAATCTCTCCGCGTGTAATACCGATAAAATCATTATTTTTAATGACAACGCCATTCAGTTCAGTATCTCTGACTGCATAAGTGATTTCTCCAGAACGCATGTTCGTGACGATGCTCATCATTGCTTCAAAGTTATCGTCAAGTTCAGCAGTTGGATCAAATGCCATTAAGGATGCATAGCCGTGTGCGATGTTTTTTGTCTTTAAGACTCTGATGGAACGGTTTGGACATAAATCCATGGACTGTTCTGCAGAGAGGATGATATTTTTATTGTTTGGAAGGATAATGATGTGTTCACAATTCAAAGACTCTACAGCCTTGACAAATGCTTCTGTTGAAGGATTCATCGTCTGACCACCATCAATGACTAGGTCAACGCCGAGTTCTGTAAACGCATCTTTGATGCCTTCACCGGATCCAACAGCGATAATGCCGTATTTCGCCTTCTTCTTGGCAACCTTGTTTGCATCCTTCTTCACTTCTTTATGCTCATGTGCATCTTCACCTGGCATGATATTGGAATGCTGAATGCGCATGTTGTCAATCTTAATGGTCTGAAGATCTCCATACTTTTGAGCGAGTGTCAATGCGACACCTGGCTGGTTCGTATGTACGTGTACTTTTAATAAATCATCATCAGTAACAACAACAAGTGAATCACCCATTTGTGAAAGTGGGTCCTTCATGAATTTTTCATTGAATTTTTCTGGTTTGTGCAACTTGACGATGAATTCAGTGCAATATCCGAATTTGATATCGAATGCACCAAGGTTTTCAGCGCCTTGATAATGTTCTCTTGCTTGTGGCTGGCTTTGAACTTCTGCTTCATTCAGCATCTGTCCTTCAAGTGCCATAACCCAACCTTCGATAATCTTGATGAAACCTGCTCCACCGCTATCGACAACTCCAGCTTCTTTTAAGACTGGAAGTAATTCTGGTGTCTTGATGAGTGTTTCTCTTGCTTGTTCCAAGTAAAGCTTTAAAACTTCTTCAACGCTATTTAATTTGGAAGACTCACGGACAACCTTTTCAGCTGATTCTCTGACAACAGTTAAAATGGTCCCCTCAACTGGATCCATAACGGCGCGGTACGCCATTTGATATCCACCCACTAATGCTTGGATGAATTCTTGGATAGTTGCTGAACCATTGTCAATTTTAGCGATTTCTGAATAAACGCCACGGAAGAATTGGGACAAAATAACACCAGAGTTTCCTCTAGCACCCATAAGTAATCCGCGAGATAATATTTTTGAAATATCTACGATAGATTGAGAATCTAAATTATTGACTTCTTTAATGCCTGCCATCATGGTCATTTGCATATTCGTTCCTGTGTCTCCATCAGGTACTGGGAATACATTCAAATGATCAATTTCTTTGTGATTGTTTTTAAGGTTTACTGCTCCGTTAGTTACCATTTTTTTAAATAGAGTTCCACTGACTGTTTGATTCGCCATAAATGATCCTCCTCATATTTGGAAAAATGAATGTGTATATATAGATAAATTGAATTTTATTTAGGATGTTTCAATTTTATACTTTTTTAGTATAGCATTATTACTTTGAAATTGCAATATATTTTATAACCATTTCCATACACCATGATTATATCATAAAACATAAATTTTATACTAACCTTAAGCAGTTTCATGATATTGTTAGCGATTTCGCTTAAATCTAATTCTTTGGTTGATTCTACTGCTCGTCTCCACTTGCAATCTGTTGACAATAACTACCTAATATAGCACATATTTTACTGTATTTCATGGTACAATCCGGTGCATGAAAACATGTTGATTTCCTTCCAAAACAAAAGTAAATCTTGTTTGGGGGATACTCTCTCAGTTGATTTACGCATCAATTATGTTTTTTTCTCTTGATTCAAAAACCACGACTCGCAATTACATAATCATATGGTCCTTTGTGTTACCATTTTTTTGATCCTGCTATTCCTATGGATTGATGATATCATGAGCAATAAAATAACGCATGTGCGCACAGTTTGCACACAATGAGGATGATTTGTATTTTTTTTAAAATATAAATACTTTTACGGTTGCTTTTTTGAATTATTTTTGTTAAACTTAATTGTGCAGTTAGGAGTGAGAATATGGCTGAATGCTACGTAACAGGTAAATCAACAGTTTTTGGAAATAAACGCAGTCACGCGTTAAACGCGACTCGCCGTACATGGAAGAGCAATCTTCAAACAGTACGTATCAAGAACGCAGACGGAACAATAAGTAAAGTTAAGGTTTCTGCTCGCGCTTTGAAGAAAAACAATCTAGAACGCGTTTAAAATAAAAAAGGCCAACAGCCTTTTTATTTTTTATTTTTTTGAGATGATTGAAAGTAATCTACCCTGATGCACTGTCACTGTTCCTTGATTTGAAAGGATTTCATTGCTGATGCATAATGGATCGTACTGATTTAATGAATAATGATCTAGTGGATATTTGAATCCAAATAAGGATAGTACTGCTTCTGGGTATCCGATGAATGTATTATAATCACGATTTGATAATGAATGCACGCCTTCTTCCAATAAGAAGAGAGTGCTTTTTTCATCCTTGATGACAAGTTTAGGAAACTGATTGAAGAACATCGTATGCACCATGAAGTGTTCGATTCTTTCTCCGCCAATTCCACCAATCATATAAAGTGATTCAGGATTTTTGTTCATCCCTTCTATCAATGCCTGATTGGTATCAGTCACATCCTTCACAGGATTGAGTCTGATCACATTCAAGCTGTTCAGCATGCCCTGATTCGACAGGGAGTCAAAATCTCCGATTGCCAAATCGATTTTGATTCTTTGTTTATAAAGATTTGAAACCGCCTGGTCGACAGCAATGATATAATCATCTTCTCGAAGGGGGAAAAATGCTCTAATATCCTTTGGTGTGGGATGTGTGATGACGAGTACTCTCATCTAAGAGACAAAATACCTTGAATACGGTCTTTTTGATTGAATAGATAGCTTCCTGCAACTGCGATGTCCACACCGGCATCACGGCAAAGCGCTATCGTTTCTAAATTGATTCCACCATCAACTTCAATCACAAAATCAAGTTTCATTTCTTTTCTGATTATGACCAGATCCTTCACCTTGTCCAAACTGGACATGATGAATGACTGCCCACCGAAACCTGGTTCAACAGTCATGACTAAAACAAGAGCCGCATCTTTGATATAAGGTAACAAATCACGGACTGGAGTCGCTGGTTTAATGGATAATCCAACACCAATCTGATGCTTCTTGATCAAGGATATCGTTTCAGAAACTTTGTTGGCTTCTGTATGGATCGTGATGAATTTTGTCTTAGGAAAAACAAACTTTTCCACCCAATTGAAGGGATCGGTGACCATCAAATGAACATCGAGCAAAAGCTCGGTGTTTTTTTCGATTTCTTTGGCAATCGCCGGACCAAATGAGATATTGGGTACGAAATGCCCATCCATGATATCAAGATGCAGATAATCCGCATTTTCTATGGACTTCAGTTCTTTCTTTAAATTGCTGAAATCAGCGGTTAATACGCTAGGTGCAATCTTCATGATGCCCTCCTAATATTTATCCTTTTGATTCTTGACTTCGTCACAAAAAGCAACATAATTTTCATAGCGCGAAGCTAACATGTCTTTGGTTTCCACAGCATGCTTGACCGCACAATCCGGCTCATTTAGGTGCAGGCACTTAGATCCGAACCGACATTCAGCGCTCAGCTTTAGAAAATCCGGATAGAATCCTCTAACCTCATCCACATGAAAGATTACAAATTCAATCTTAGAGAACCCTGGAGTGTCGACAATGAATCCTCCGTTATAACGGTAGAGTTCAGTATGTCTTGTCGTATGCTTCCCACGCCCCAGCGCTTTCGATATTTCTTGGGTTTTTAATTCAAGCTCCGGCATCAATGCGTTTAATAATGTTGATTTGCCAACACCAGTCTGGCCAGCCAAAACAGATATTTTATCTCTGAATATCTCCGATAAAACATCGATTCCGATACGTTGTTTGCTGTTGACATAATAGATGTCATAACCAATATTTTTATAGTATTCCAAGTCTTTTTTTAATGCTTCCAGCTGTTCTTTTCCAATCAGATCAATTTTTGAAATGATTAAAACAGGCGTCAGCCTTTCCTGGTTCATGATGACTAAAAACTTGTCTAAAAGATGAAAACTGAAATCGGGGCTGATTGCAGAAAATACAAGTAAAACCTGATCAATATTGCAGACGTCCGGTCTAACCAAATCATTTCTTCTCGGAAGGATTTCTGTAATCAGAAATTGATCTTCTGAATCATCATAAACGACATAATCCCCAACTTTTGGAGAAATCGTCATGATTTTCTGTTCCTTCTTCGTTTTCATGGAGGTTTGACGATAGAATGTAGAATCCTCGTCTAGCTTCACATACCTAAGTTTGCCGCGTGCAAACGCGATGACTTCTTCTTTTGTTTCAAGGTCAATTAACGTATATTGATTTGCAATGTATTTTTTGATAAAGCCTTTTCTCAAATTTTCCTCCTATAAATGCTGACTTCTAAGCTGTCCGCAGGCAGCATTGATGTCATGTCCTTGTTCCTTGCGTAAGGTAACTTGAATCTTATTTTTAGATAATATATCGTAGAATGTATTCATGGTTTGGGAAGCGGAACGCTTGTAAGGAGCTTCTAGAACCTCATTATATGGAATTAGATTCACATAAACGTTGAGTCCTCTAAGCACTCTGGAGAGTTCTTCAGCGACCTCAGGCATGTCATTGATGCCATCAATCAAGATATATTCGATGGTTACTCTTCTATTTGCAACGCTTAAATAATATTTAATTGCGCCGATGACTTCTTCAACCGGATAACGCTGATTGATTTTCATCAATTTCGTTCTGATTTCATTGTTTGGCGCGTGCAAGCTGATGGCTAAATTGACCTGAAGACCCATGTGTGCGTATTCCTTAATTTTAGGAACGATGCCCGATGTAGAAACCGTAATGTGTCTTGCTCCAATTTCCAATCCTTTCGGATGATTCACAGTCGTTAAGAATCTCATCAATTGCTCATAATTATCAAAAGGTTCGCCAATCCCCATCACCACGACATACGCGATGCGTTCCTTGAGGATTCTTTCGGTTTCAATGATTTGAGCGATGATTTCACCAGCGGTCAAATCTCTTTTCTTCTTTAAAAGACCGGATGCGCAAAAAGAACAGCCGATATTGCAGCCGACCTGCGTGGTTACGCAGATGGAATTGCCGTAATGATGCTGCATCAAGACAGATTCGATCAAATGACCGTCATGCAAGCTATAAAGCGCCTTGATGGTTCCATCGGTCGAGGTATGCTTTAAAACAAGCTCGAGAGCTTGTATTTTATAGGTTTCTTCAAGTAAAACAAGCAACTCCTCGGGGAGGTTTGTCATTTCTCTGAATGTTGCTACCTTTTGTTTATAAAGCCAGTTCCAAATCTGATCAGCACGGAACTTTTTATGGCCATTTTTGCTTAAAAACTCGACTAACTCTTCGTAAGTTAGATTGTAAATTAACATTTCATCACCCTATCATTCATTATACACTTTTTTTATTCATTTACGAGAAAAAAACCTGAGGAGTCAGGTTTTTAACTGCGAACAACTGCTTGGAAACTAAAGCTTAATCTGCCAGTTATTTTTTTCATCAAGAGATCGACATCCTCGGTAGCCAAGGTCTTGTCGTTATCATTGAATACGAGGTTGAACGCGATTGATTTCTTGCCTGATTCAATGTGGGATCCCTGATAGACATCGAAAAGATCGATGGAAACCAAATTCTTTTTCACGGTTTGCCTGATCATGGAAATGAGATCATGGGCTGTAATTTTTTCATCAACGACAACTGCTAAGTCTCTTGAAATATTAGGGAATCTGCTGATTGGCTTATAGTCAATCTTGGATTCTTCTTCGAGCAATGATTTCAAGTTGATTTCACAGATGATGGTGGTATCAATTCCAAGTGCTTTCGCTTCTGTCGGATGGATTTCTGCAATCTGCCCTAAAACATGCTTGTTATAGATGATATTTGACTGTTTATAAGGGTGGAAAGCGTCAGTTTTTGAGGTAGGCACGTAGTCGAAATAGATGCCTAAAGGATTGAATACGCTGTCGATGATGCCCTTGACTGTGAAATAATCTGGTTTGAATACTTCCTTGTTCCAAGGGTTCTTATGCCAAGCGCCGCTCATGGCGATGCCTAAATGATACGTTTCGATATCCTTAGCGAAACAGTTTCCCATTTCAAAGATTGCGACTGAGGATTGCTGTCTGGACTGATTGTAGCTGACTGCTTCTAGTAAGCCATGCACTAAGCTTTGTCTTAATGTTTTCTTATCCTCAGAAAGAGGCATGAGCAGTGTTACAGGTTCACCCATGTGATTGTATCTGTGTACCTTTGTTGGCTCAAGCAGGCTGTAGGTAATGACTTCATTCAGTCCAAGATTGGCTAAATGATGACGAATGGCGCGCAGTCTTTTTTGTTTATAGGTCAGTTTGCCTTGCAAAGGAGCGTCAATGGATTTCATCGGAATACGGTCGAGACCGTAAATTCTCGCGATTTCTTCAACCAAATCAGCGTTGATCAAAATATCTGTGCGATAGCTTGGAGCAGTGATGATATAATCGTTCTTTTCAATTTTGTAGGTATAATTATAATCTTCAAAGTATGAAATGAGTTCTTTTTCATCGATCACGACGCCTAAAGATTCATTGAAATAGGATTTGGATACTTGGATCGATGGGTTCTTCACTTCATGATGAATAGCCTTAGCAACACCTTTTGAAACTTTGGCATCAGCAAGTTCAATTAAAAGTTCAGTTGCGCGTTCCATGCCGAGATAGACGCGTTCATCATCGATTCCACGTTCAAATCTAAGTGATGAGTCGCTTCTTAAATTCAATCTCTTGCTGGTCTTTTGAATGCGTTTCGGTTCAAAATATGCAGCCTCAAGAATGACTGAAGTCGTATGTTCATCAATCATGGTATTTGCTAGTCCCATGACGCCTGCGATCGCGATTGGTTCTTTGCCGTTCGTTATAACGACATCGCTTGACTCTAACTCGCGTTCAATGCCATCAAGTGAGATGACTTTTTCACCATTCTTGGCATCTCTGACTAGAATATAATCTGATGATACCTTTTTCGCATCAAAGGTATGTAATGGCGTTCCATATTCGATTAAGACATAGTTGCTGATATCGACAACATTATTGATTGGTTTGATATCAGATGCGAGGAGCGCACTCTTCAGCCACCAAGGAGATTCTTTGATAACAAGGCTCTCAAAATGACGTGCATAATATCTGCCGCATCCTTCTGACTTGATTTCAATAGAAAGTGGATTTTTAGATCCTTCTTCTTTAATCTTATAGGAAGGTAGAACAACCTTCTGATTTGTCATGGTCGCAAGATCATAAGCAAATCCCAAGATGGATAGCAAATCCCCGCGGTTCGGTGTCAATTTAAGTTCCATGACCCATCCTTCCAAGGATAATGCTTCAAGACCGGGTGTACCGATCTTTTTAGGTGAATCAAAATAGTAAATGCCATCCTTAAATGCTTCAGGAATGATTTTATCGTCTAAGCCTAATTCCTTTAAAGAACAGATCATGCCATTGGAATCAACCCCTCTGATTTTGGAAGACTTGATTTGAAAATCACCAGGAAGGACAGTACCGACCTGAGCGACAACGACATATTGTCCAGCAGCAACGTTGGTGGCTCCACAGACGATTTGGTCTACTCTATTTCCCAAATCGACGGTTGTGACGTGAAGATGGTCGCTATTTGGATGATCTACACAAGTCAAAACCTTTCCAATCACTAGATTCGTGGAAGGATTCAAAGGCTTGAAGGATTCAACTTCGATGATTTTCTGGTTGGTGATTTCAAAAATATTTTCTGGGACATTAACCCATTTTTTAAGCATGCTTTGAATGATTTTCATTAGCGGTTAACCCCCTTGAATTGACTTAAAAAGCGGATGTCGTTGGTATAGAAATGACGGATGTCGTCAATATTATATTTCAAGATTGCAATACGTTCAACACCGATTCCAAATGCGAATCCTTGGAACTTAAGCGGATCATATCCACCCATTTTTAAAACATTAGGATGCACTCTTCCAGCTCCTAAAACTTCAATATAGCCTAGACTTCCATCTTTTTTGACATAAGAAACGTCAACTTCCACACTTGGTTCGGTGAATGGGAAATATGAAGGTCTCAATCTGATGACGCGATCTTCACCGAAGAGGTGTCTGATCATCTTTAATAAAGCATCCTTAAGATTGGCAAAGCTGATGTTTTGATCGATGACCAATCCTTCTATCTGCATGAACTGATGGCTGTGGGTTGGATCATCATCATCTCTTCGATAGACTTTGCCTGGGCAGATGATTCTTAAGGGTTCACCCTTCTTCAGAAGCATGGTTCTTGCCTGAACAGGCGAAGTATGTGTTCTTAATAACGTATTTTCATCAATATAAAAAGAATCCTGCATCGCTCTGGCTGGATGATCCTTTGCAAGATTCATCATTTCAAAGTTATAGTGGTCATTTTCAACTTCAGGACCTTCAGCAACCTCGTAACCAAGACCGACGAACAAGTCTTCGACATCTTCGATCACTTGATTGAGCGGGTGGATGCTGCCTTGATAAAACTGGTAACCGGGAAGCGTAACATCTATTTTTTCCTGTTCAAGCGTTTTTAACAGCTCAGCCTCTTCAAGCGCTTGTTTCTTCACGTAAAGGGCATGCTCAATCTGTTCTTTCGCTTCATTCACCTTTTGTCCGAAAGCAGGTCTTTCTTCCTGTGGCAAATCTCTGAGCTTTCCCATCATTAAAGATACTTCGCCCTTCTTGCTTAAATAACGGACGCGGATTTCTTCAACTCCTGGTAAATCATGTGCGGCATGGACTTCATCCAGCGCTTTTTTAATCAATTCAATTAAATACTCAATCATAGGTTCATCTCCTTCAAAATAAAATAAAAAAGTCCTTAGAACACTCTAAGGACGTAAATTTTACGCGGTACCACCTTAGTTCTAGAATTAAATTCTAGCCCTTAAAGCCCTTAACGCAGGCGAAACGGATGTTATTGGCATCTTCTCCAAGACGAATTCATCAAAGTGCTTGATGCAGCTTTCACCAGTGCTGCAATCTCTAAAACAAGCTTAACTCTAACTACTCTTTCTTTTCAACGAGTCTATTTAGTTTCTGCGTGAATAAATAATCATGAGGAATCTTAATAATTCCACATAAATCCAAACAATCGTCACCATCAAACCAACAGCAACTGTCCATTCATAAGTTTTTTCAGCGCCTGATGAAACAATCATTTCAGCTCTGTCAAAATCCAATGTCAGCATCAATGCTCCGAAAACGATGAAAATCGCACTGAAGACTAAAGCAATCGATGTGTCGATGTAAATCGTTGTGAACAAACTTAGTATACCAAAGAAAATGAAGAATACAACGAAACCAAGTAAAATAGAGTACATGATTCTTCTAAATCTATTGGTCACACGGATTGTTCTGCTTGAATAAAGGAATAGCATGACTGTGAAGATTGACGCAGTGCCAATCAATGCAGTGAGTGCGACACCCGGAATATAAGAATTAATCAAGACGGTAATCAGCCCTAAGAATATGCCTTCAGACAATGCATAGATAATCGCGAATGGCATTGCCAATCTTTGACTTCTTGTAGAAATGATTACGGAAATAAATGCCAAAATGATTGCAGGAAACAATAAAGTCATGACCATGTCTTGAAAATAAGTCATTCCGATATATCCGCTGAATGCAGCTAACGCTAATAACAAACCTGTTTTTCCAACGATTCCGCGGTAAGTCGCGACATCGCTGCCTTCATATGCTTCACTACGTTCTAATGTTCTAAAAACTGGATTTGAACTACGCATAAAATCATCTCCTTAAATTTCAATATTATTATATAATAATTTGGCATTATAGTGCAAATAAACCCGCTTCAATCACACTATTTTCCACATTTAAATCCTTAAATGCGCCAAATTGCTCAAGTTTTTCAAATACTGTCTTATTTATTTTTGTACGTTCCTTTACGTCTTCTCTCGTTGTGAATGGTTTTTCTGTCCGTTTCGAGATAATATCATAGGCTACAGAAGCACCTAAGCCATCAATCGCGCTGAAGGGCATTCTCAGTCCCTTGTCTTCCATGGTGAAGGTTGTAGCATCTGAACGGTTGATATCAATCGGTAAGAAATTATAACCGCGTTTCGTCATTTCCAATGCAACCCCAAGGGTAACAATCAAGTTTTCATCCTTCACTTTCAGATTGAACGAAGACTCATTCAACGTGGTTAACTTATTTCTGATTGCATTCGCTCCAGCGACCATGATTTCATAATCGAACTGCACTGCTCTCTTGGAGAAGAATCCGCTATAAAATAACAACGGCTTATAGACCTTGAACCAGGCGATACGCATCGCCATGATGACATAAGCGGTGGCATGCGCCTTCGGAAACATATACTTGATCTGGCTTGCTGACCAGATATACCATTCCGGAACATTGTTCTTACGCATTTCCTGTTCATAATCCAACCATTTCGCTTTATCCTTGCTTGGCTTGCCCTTACGGACAAATTCCATGATTTCAAAAGCTTTTAAAGGTTGAAGACCTAAATCGGAAAGCTGAACCATGATATCATCACGACAAGCGATGATATCGTTAAATGGAATCTTTCCAAAATCTGTTTTACCTGAAACGAGCGCTTGAGCATTTTTCAACCAAACGTCGGTTCCATGTGATAGACCTGATATCTTGACAAGTCCAGCGAATGTTTTCGGTTTGGTATCGACTAACATCTGTCTTGTAAAAGGCGTTCCAAATTCAGGTATCGCGTAGGATGCGACATCACTCATGATTTCATGAGGCTGTACGTTGATGATTTCCGTTCCGCAAAACAGTTCATAAACCTTGGTATCATCCAAGGGGATGTCTTGAGCGCGTTTGAATGGAAATTCAGTTGGGTTTAAAGACACGTAATCCATCAGAAATTTAATCATGGTCGGGTCATCATGTCCCAAGATATCAAGCTTCAAGAGATTGGCTTCAAAGGAGTGATAATCAAAGTGTGTCGTCTTCCAATCGGATGTAGGATCATCAGCTGGAAACTGGATTGGCGTAACATCAAAAATGCTCTTCGATTTTGGAACGACAACGATGCCACCAGGATGCTGTCCTGTTGATCTTTTCACGCCTTCGATCTTTCTTGCCAGACGTTCAATCTGTGCGCTTCTGGCTTCAATATGCTTATCTTCCAGATAGCCTTTGACATATCCGTAAGCATTTCTTTCCGCAACCGTTTGGATTGTTCCCGCTCTGAAGCTGTGGTCTTCTCCAATCAATTCTCTGACGTATGAATGCGCGATCGCTTGATAATCTCCAGAGAAGTTCAAGTCGATATCAGGTATCTTGTCTCCATCAAAGCCTAAGAAGGTTTCGAATGGTATGTCATGCCCGTCTTTCAGTAGTTCTTTTCCACAGATCGGACATTTTTTAGATGGCAGGTCATAACCGGATTGAATGCCTTTCATGAAGGGTTGAAAATCCTTTTGTTCCTTGGTAATTCCATAATGATGTATTTCTTCATCGGTGAGATGGAAAACAGTAAAATCACCATTTGGACATCTGTAATGCGGCTTTAAAGGATTGACTTCTGTAATATCAAGTAAGGTTGCAGCAAGTGATGATCCGACAGATCCTCTTGATCCAACTAGATATCCGTCATCCAATGATTTTTTAACTAGAAGATGTGAAATATAATAGTTTGGTGCGAATTCATTATCGATGATATTTTTAAGTTCTCTACTGACACGATCTGTAACGATTTGATGCGGGGTTTGTCCGTATAAATAAATCATCTTGTCATAAACCAGCCTTTTCACTTCATCAGAGATGCTTTGAATACCTAAAAGATCCTTAAAGGCGTCATCTGGAAGTGAATAGAGTTGATTGGAGAATGCTTGTATTTTTTCAATCTGGCTATTTAAATATTGGGTATTTTTAACAACGACTTCATTTGCGAGTTCCTTGCCTAAAAAAGACATGGATTTCATCATTTCCTCGGTCGTGAGGAAGTATTGCTCAGGCATGACATCGTATTTGGAAAGTTCGTGGATTCCCCCTCCGACTAATGGTGTTCTAATATAGATTTCACGGTATAGAACATCCTTCTTTTCCAAATAATGGACATCACCGGATGCAATCACGATTTTGTTTTGTTCTTTGGCCAGACGGATGATTTTGGTGATGACAGCTTCGATGATTTCATCTGCGTATGCGCCGAGTCCATCCTTCAAATGCTTGTACACCTGGGGAGGTTGGACTTCGATATAATCATAGTATTCAATTGCTTTTTTAAGTTCTTCATCGCCTTTGTTCATCGCAGCTTCAAAAACATCGCCGTTCGCACAGCCGCTTCCAACCAATAGTCCTTCCCGGTATTTATCAAGAACTGATTTCAATGTTCTTGGACCGGAATAGAAATGTGTGGTCAAGGCATCGCTCATCACTTTGAATAGATTTTTATATCCTATCTGATTTTGTGTCAACACCATGACATGATAAGGCCTGATATGCTTCCATGATTCATTGTCATCAATCGCTAAATTGATTTCATGATAGTGCTTGATTCCTTTTTGCATCAGATCATTCATCATGAATAACCAAATTTGTGCGGTGACAAACGCGTCATCCTGAGCTCTATGATGTTGTTCCTGCTTGACCTTGAAATACTTGGCGACGGCTTTTAAATTAAACTTTTTCAAGTCTTGATTGTAGAAATATCTAGAAATATTCAAGGTATCGATGATCAAAGAATCATCAAACAGCCTTTCCAAACGCTTTGCATTTTCCTTAATGAATCCGATATCAAACATTGCATTGTGCGCAACCAGTATGGAATCCTTTGCGAAGTCTAAAAACCCCTGCAGAGCGTCTTCAATGGAAGGTGCCTGTTCAAGCATTTCGTCTGTGATGTCTGTGAGTTCTGTCGTGAAATGAGAAAGTGATTCACCAGGATTGATGAATGTCTGATAGCGTTCTGTGATGGATCCTGATTCTATTTTGGTTGCTGCGATTTCAATGATTTTATCTCTTGTGCTGGATAGACCTGTCGTTTCTATATCGAAAACCACATATTTCGCATCTTTTAGCAAGATGTTTTTCGTTGAGTCTGATGTGATTTTGAAGTTTTGCTCATCAACAAAATCGAGTTCAACACCGTAAATGGGTTTAATCTCTTTTTTTAGTGCTGCTTTATAAATATCCGGGTATGCATAAAGACCGTTATGATCAGTAAACGCGATGGCTTCGTGACCCCATTTGATTGCTGTGTCGATATAGTCTTGCGGATCATTGACCGCATCCATATTGGACATCTTGGTGTGGATGTGGAATTCAATTCTTTTTTCTTTGGCTTTATCGATACGTTCTTCTTTTTTACTCTTCTCAATGAAATTGATGGCATTCGCATTGACAATGACATCCTTCTGATACGTATCAAATGCTGCATAGCCTTCAACCTGAATCAAATCGCCTTCATGAAGGGATTCAGCTAAGTCCTTATCCTTGGTTGATTTGACAAAGCGCTTGACATAAATCGCGTCGTCATCATCTCCTAAGACAAAGGTCAGTAGCGTCGAATTGGGAAGAGCTTTCTGCTCTAACTTGGAAATAACGCCTTCTATTAAGAAATTCGTATCGCCTTTTTCATTTTTATATTGATCCAATCGGTATTGATCCAAAGGAATCTCTTTGATGGAGATTGCTTGCGGACTGCTTTTCTTAGCGAAAGTCTTCTTGGTATCTTTCTTAACGTTTTGCTTTGCATATTCTTGTTTCTGTTCAAGAATATTCACTTGATCCTTAATCGAAGATTCAATCATCTTGCTGGTCGGGGTGAGTGTATGGATCACTTCCAGCTTGATGCTAGTTTTCAATCCAAATGAATCCAGTAACATCGTAATATCCTTAAAATAATCCTGTAAATAAATGCTATCTTGATCAACAGATAAAATATACCCGTCTTTCTCATATCTGGCCTTAAAGTTCTTAAGCACCATGAATCTCGCTTTTTCTTTAGATAACTGAATGACAGCATAATCAAAATAACTCATCGCATGCTCTTCAAATCCTTTTAAGGACTGATAATGCAGTTGAACATCAACTCCAGCATGGACTTTTGAAATTAGAAAATAACTTTGAAGCGTCTGAATAAATGGAAAAAGAACCTCTGGTTCGACAACATCGGATAAGGTGATATCAAATATCCATTTTTTTGTTTTCAAATCAATCAAGACCTGATTCAAGGTTGCCTGATTCAATATGGGTGAGATAAACTTTGATTGTTCTAGAAATAACTGAAATTTGTCTTTTTTCACTCACTTGACCCCCTTGGTTACAATGTTCATGGAACGATATGTAAATAAATGATAGAAATATACGGTGAAAATACTGATAAATTCAAGATTTTCAAGACTGAAAAGCTTTAAAACCAACTCACTGAAAACCCAAATTGTCGATAGATAGACAGAAAGCTTGAATCTTAACAGGATCGGCAATTGAACACGCTGTGAAAAGAATACCATCAATAAACTCATGAGGATAGTTATGAAGAGATAGTCAAGCAACCCGATGGTATAATTCAAGGATACATCCATGAATCCGATAATATCTTGTCTTTCCATGAATATTTTGAGCGCTGTTGAAAGTTCTCTGATTGAAGTTGAATCTACTAAACTGAAATCATGGTTGAGCAGACCAAGTGCGACATAAGTTTCACGGTCCAGTTCAACATTGGAGACAAACAAAACCAGTTCAGTTTCCTCAAATACAAAATTGAGTGTCTGCATGCCATAGTCTTGATCACCGACATAAAAAGAGAAATAATCAAATGACATCTTTTTAGATCCTTCAAAAGAAAGGACACCATCAGTAATACTTGCATTTTCGATTCTAAAATCGGTTTCAACGGCTTCTACCATCATGGTATAGCGTTCAACAGACATTTCATCGGTAGCAACTGAGGTAATTAAGGCTGGTATAATCAAAAAAAGTGGCAGTAATAAGATGTATAAGATTGTTCTAATCCACGAATCTTTTATAAAAAAAACCGCGAATTGGGGTCTTGATAAACTAGTTGCCAGTCTCTTAAACATGCCTTCAACTCCTTGTGTCTTATTATATCATAATAATGTTTTTATGATAAAATGTAAATGGTGAAAAAAGATGAACTTGATGAATCACGAAAAGCATTATAACACGTTAAACAACTACTATTTGATGAAATACAACAAAAAAGTCTTTAAAATTGCCTTAAATGGTGGATTTACCTGTCCAAATATCGATGGAACGGTAGCTTCCGGAGGGTGTACTTTTTGCTCATATATGGGGAGCGGAGACTTTGCAGGAAACAAATTAGAACCCTTGAAGACTCAGTTTGAGAAGATAAAAAAGATGATGCATTTAAAGTGGGAGGAAGGGTATTACATCGCTTATTTTCAAGCGAATACCAATACCCATGCACCACTTCCAAGATTAAAATCGCTTTATGAAGAGGCGATCACCTTAGATCCGAATATCGTGATGCTTTCCATCGCGACAAGACCTGATGTTTTACCTCTCGATGTCATTGATTATTTAAGTGAATTGAATCAAAGGATGCCGGTTCAGATCGAACTTGGCTTGCAGACCATCCATCAGAAAACTTCAGACTTAATTAACCGGGCGCATGATCTTGTATGTTTCGATGAAGCAGTAAAAAAATTAAGAGAGAAAAACATTGAAGTCATCGTCCATATCATCAACGGGTTACCCTTTGAAACCAAAGACATGATGATTGAAACGGTTAAACATATCAATAAGTTGGATGTCCAGGGAATCAAAATCCATATGCTTCATCTGATGGAAAAAACGAAAATGGGTCATGATTATAAAAAGAATCCTTGGAACTTGCTGACTTTGGAGGATTATGTCGACGTGACTGTCGATCAGATTTTATGGCTTCGAAAAGATATCATTATCCACAGATTGACAGGCGATGCGCCATTAAAGATGCTGATCGCACCTGACTGGACGAAAAGAAAATTCGTCGTTACCAATGAAATCGATAAAAAATTAAGAAAAATAGGATTATTCCAAGGTGATTACTATGAAAAAGAGCTACATACTGGAAACAGCGCATCTGCTGCTCTCTAATTTAATCAGTAAAGAAGATGTTGTTGTTGATGCCACCATGGGCAACGGTCATGATACTGTTTATCTTGCAGGCTTGGCTCAGCATGTTTATGCTTTCGACATCCAGGAAAAAGCATTATATGAAACACAGAAAAAGGTAAATGAACAAGGACTAAATAATGTCAGTTTATTTCTTGACAGCCATCAACATATATTCAATCATGTGAATGAATTCAAGGGTGTTATTTTTAACTTGGGTTATCTTCCTAATGGAAATAAGGAAATCACCACCAAAAGTGATGTGACGCTTGAAACACTTCATCTGCTCATTCCTCATATGAAGATCCATGACTTCATCATGCTCGTCATCTATATCGGTCATCCTCAAGGGTTCATCGAATCAAAAGCTATCGAAGCTTATTTAAAAACACTTGACAACAGCACTTATAAGATATTGAGGGTGGATATGCCTTATCAAAACAATCAACCCCCTTACATCAACTTAATCACAAAAATAAAAGACGGAAGCTAAATTAGCCTCCGTCTCAGACTGTAGACAAAAGGACTTTTCAAAAACGAATTCTCGTTGATGATTGTCCTTTTTTTGATATTTCTTGCTATGAATAAAAAAATGAGCTATTTTCGCTCAATATCTTTGAAATAAATAAAGAGTTACCACAGTAATGTGGCTAACTTTTTCAAATTGTACATACCGAAAATCATGAAGCTTCGATCTTCATTCTTTTTTCTTCCTCTGAGAAAAGTAAACCCCAGACAGTGATTCATCTTAGCGATTCCGAACACGCGTTCAACCGATGTTTTCCTCTTTGGATAAATTGTTTTCCCCAATTCGGATTTTCTGATCTCCTTAGCTCTTTCACTTGACTCTTCATATTGGTGCCTCATCACGACTCTTGTTTTTTGATTCGTGCAGTGCGCCTTGAACTGACATCCCAAGCAGTCTTTAACGGAGGTTTTATATTCACGATATCCCTGTTTGTTGGTTCCTCTATAAGTCAGTATTTTTTCATCCGGACAGATATAATAATCATGCATATCTATATATTTGAACCGAAATTTCGTAATGTGCATTTCCCCGCCGGATCCTACTGACGCTGGCAGTCCTTTTGGCCTTTTATAGGGAATAACAGGTAGGACTTCACGTTTGAATATTTCGTGGAGTAAGACTGGATTGTCATACCCTGAATCCATCACTGCGACAGATACCTCATCATGTTTTTCAATATAATCTATCACTGTATCCAGTGCTGTTTGACTATCATGTTCATTGGCTGGAAACACTTCAGAAGCTAAAACCCATCCGTTTTCATCGCTCACGACTTGATTGCTGTAGGCCAGCTGCCGTTCCTTCTCGCCTTTATTGAACATGCCGCAGTCTGGATCGATTAAGCTCTTTGTTACCATCTTGGGCTGGTCGTAGTCTACTGGTTCCTTGCCTTCTTCAACTCTAAGTTCATTGATCTCTGTTTGAAGCTGTTTGACATAGCGGTGCGTTGAATCGTTCACGAGGATGTCATTGACATGCCGCTTGTTTGCGTAGGCTTTGATGTGTGTGGAATCGACGAAGATGTTATCCATCTTGACCAGCTTTAATTTCATCGCTTGATATAAAATGGTATTGAATATTTCCTCGAAGACGGTTGTTCCTTCAAAACGTCTCACATAGTTTTTTCCAAATGTTGAAAAGTGTGGTATTTCATCATTAAAGTCAAATCCTAAAAACCATCGATAGGCGACATTGACTTCAATTTCTTCAATCGTGCGTCTCATCGATCTGATATTGAACAAATATTGAATGAAGACAATTTTAAAGAGAACGACTGGATCAATCGATGGTCTTCCGATTTCATCCGCGTATAAACCCTCTACGATATCATAAATAAAATCGAAGCGGATGGCTTTATCTACCTTCCGGATTAAGTGATTGTTTGGAATAATTTTATCCATATCCATGATAAAGACATTGTTTCTGTTGTTCTTTTGATTTCTTGTTAACATGAAACACACCACCTTTTAGCCTTATTTTATCACTTACCTATATATTTATATATAGGTAAAAGCACTTTTTAAATAAAAATAAAAGGAGAATACTCAGAACGCATGGATAAACTCTAGGTTTAGGCGTTTTTAAGCAGTCAAAGCTGCACTTTTTAAACTGGTATTCTCACAACTGTATTTTATTACAAAAATAAAAAAAGTACAATATCTAAAAAAGATACAGTACTTTGTCTACAGTCTGAGACGGAAGCTAAATTAGCCTCCGTCTTTCTTTTATATGATTCCATAAGGGGGTTATGGACGATTCCCTTGATAATCCTTAATTGCTTGTTCTCTTTCTTCCTTGCGTTCCTGCATTTGATTCATAAATTCTTCAACTGCAGCGCGATGTTCTTGAATTCTCAGTTGTCTTTGTTCCATCATTTGAGCATGCATAGCAGCGGTTTGTTCATGATATTCAGTTCTAAGTGCAAACATTTCTTCATGGAATGCTGCAACCAAGACTGCCAATTCCGCTTCAAGAGCAGCGAGTGCATCCGTATCCAAAACGATTTGGGCTTCAACTGCTTCCAGTTGAGCTTGAAGAGCGACAAGATCGCCTTCACCCAATGCGATTTCAGCAACTAGAGCATCTTTTTCAGCAACTAATGCTGCCAATTCAGTCGTGTCTAATGCGATATCAGCTTCTAAAGCTTGAATTTGTGGAAGGTATTCTTCAACAATCAATTGTCTAGCAGCAAAGAATTCATTGCGAAGCGCTTGTGCAACTTCTCTTTGAGCCAATCTTGCTTCATGAACAATCGTCATCAATTCTTCCTGTGTTAGTAATAAAGCGTCTTCTAATAAGAGTTCATCAGAAACTTCAACAGCTTTCTTCGCTAAGAACAAGAATCCTGGAGTTACGCCGTATCCTTCAGCTTCTAGAATAAATTCTGGTGTAAAGCCCTTATCTTCAGCGCGTCCCATCATGGCACGGTTCAAGAATGCCTGGTTAACATTTTCCTTAACTCTATTTCTAATCAATTCACCATATGTGTTATTCTGTGAAATTGCAGATACAGAGACAAGTGTTTCTTCAGCAGCTAAATCAATGAAACCTAAGTTGATTGCTTCTTCAATAATGAGATCAATCGCTTCTTCCAAATCTAATCCGATTAAATCAAGATCTGCCAATAATAATTCTCCATCTTCATTTAATGGATTCGCATAAATAACTTTTTCTTTAGGTGTTACAATCAGTTCAACGCTAGGATTGATATCCAAAGTGACGTACGTATCATCAGCGGATACTTCCAGTGCCTGACCTGTGCACCCCGCAATTGCAAATACAAGTGTGAATACAAACAGAAAACTCAATACATATTTCATTTTTTTCATTTTAAAATCCTCCTTCGTACACTAATCATACAAACGAGGATTTCATTTTATTGGTATTTTATTAAATTATGTGATTTTATAGGTCTACAGATACAACCGACATGCCGTGTGGTCCGCGTCCTTCCGTGGTATCTCTTCCGCGTTCATATGTGTATGCTGTTCCACCTTCGGGTTTGATCACCATCATATATTGATACGCATTCATCATCGACATGACACGCACGGTAATCACACCGCTTTCGCTTTCAGTTCCTGCAATGTAGTAACCGATTCGAATTGTTTTAACCATATCTTCTTCAATGATTCTAAACGTATAAGATCCGGTTGAATCACCTTCGATGAAATCTAAGACGACTTGTTTATATCCATTTTCTTCACCAACGGTTAAGGAAACTTCTTCAATCACGACGTTATCTTTGGTAATCTGCACATAAAATGTATATCCGAACTCTTCTTTGACATATTGCATGTCGATATAATTGGATGCGTCCTTTGCTGCACGCATCGATAAATGGTTTGCGTCATTGGATAAACCTTCAGCGGTGATATCATAAGTATTATCTCCAACTTCGATATATCCATTTAATGTGAATTGATTTTGGTTTTGAAGCGGTGTGCGGTTGTAGTATACATTATAGTCAACCTGCTGGTTCACCAAATCTTTAGTCTTGAAATTCATCCGCATCTGATAGCTTGAATTGGTCAGTTCTTCCTTTTCCAAATCAAAATCATTATCGCTGGATAACAGCTTTTCCATGATTTCCATATATCTTGAAACATCGATGATCTCAGTGTCAATCTTTGAATCTTCATTATCCTCATTTCCAAATCCTAGAATAGAATAACTCGATTCAGTTAGATTATCTTCAGCAATTTCAATCAGACTTGCTGTTGAAAGTGCGGAAAATGCGATTATCTGATCAATATCCTCAAATTGAGGGACAATCTCTTCGCCACCGGGTTGATAGAATATAACAAAAGCGAAAATTGCAGCCATGGTGGTCAACAGACCGATGAAATAAGGTTGAAATCTAAATTTTCTCTTCGCAGTCACTACTTGTTCTTCATGATGCGGCAGATATTTTACCCGATCGATGATGTTTTGCGAGAAATCTTTGATTTCAACTTCTTGTGATTTAGTTTTAATTAATTGTAGCAGTTCTTTCTTCTTCACAGAACATCACCTACCTTTTCTTTTAATTTTTTGATTGCTTTATTATAAATCCATAAGACGGTTCCAAGGGGTTTATCGACGATTGGCACGATATCCTTGAATTTGAGATCGTTGATCACGTGCAATGTCACGATTTCTTTTTCGATTGGTTCTAGCAAATCTAAGATCTTAAAGATGTCTTCATCATTGACTGATTCTTCCGGAGAAGGTATGCTTTCGATGATTTCATCCGAGATAATTTCTTTTTTGTTTCTGTTATACGTATTGATTGCAAGATTCCTGGCGATTGTTGATAAATATGCATATGGGTTGGCCCCTGAATGATATTGATCAATCTTTTCTAGAAATTTGGTGTAGGTATCCTGCATCAGGTCCTCTGCGAGATCTTTATCCCTGATGATGGACACAATGGCATAAAAAACCTGATTCTTTGTTAGGTTGTAAAATGTATCGAAAGATTTATAATCTCTTTTTCTGAGTTCCTCGATAATGGCATGAATCTGGTCCATAGTGCTCCCCTTACGCTTAATATACAAAACGACTGCCTGTTTTATTGGTCTATTTCTATTTTACATGAATTTTGGGTAAAAAAATAAAACCCCGATACACATTTTTTGAGTGCGTCGGGGGATTTGAAATCAGCTAGCTACAATATTGACGAGTTTGTTAGGAATGACAACAACCTTTTTGACTGTCAATCCTTCAAGATGCTTTTCTACATTCGGGTTGATCAGTGCGAGTTTCTTCACCTCTTCAATGTCTAAGTCATAGGCAACATTGAATCTAGCTCTCAGCTTACCATTGATTTGAACAACCATTTCAACTTCATCAACAACTAAATAAGCTTCATTGTAAATTGGCCACTCTGAATAAATCAACTCTTCATTTTGTTTCAAATA
>Ga0154500_180_pt1 | contig 29594 bp, 27 predicted proteins | sample RifGroD2_FD_115979 | JGI IMG/M metagenome (GOLD analysis project Ga0154500, IMG submission 115979) | Tenericutes bacterium GWD2_38_27 | reverse complement strand
TCGCTTTTATACTATGCGAGAAATATGACTGAAGACTTGGGCGGCGCGAAAGTCTATCTGAAAAGAGAAGACTTAAACCACACCGGAGCACATAAGATCAATAATGTCTTAGGTCAAGCACTTTTAGCGAAAAGGATGGGAAAGACAAAACTGATCGCAGAAACCGGCGCAGGGCAGCATGGGGTCGCGACTGCGACCGCTGCAGCACTGTTTGGCATGGATTGCGAGATTCACATGGGTGCGGTCGATATCGAAAAACAAAGCTTGAATGTTTATAGAATGCAGCTCTTGGGAGCGAAGGTCGTTTCTGTAGAATTCGGACTAAGAACCCTTAAAGAAGCGGTCGATAGCGCATTGATGGCATGGAGCACGGAATTAGAGCATACGTTTTACTTAATTGGTTCTGCAGTAGGACCACATCCTTATCCGACGATGGTCAGAGATTTTCAAAAGGTCATCAGTGAAGAGATTAAAGTGCAGATGTTTGAAAAAGAAAGAAAGCTTCCTGATGTCGTCATCGCATGTGTTGGCGGAGGATCGAATGCGATTGGAGCATTTTATGATTTTATTAAAAATCCTGAAGTGCGATTGATCGGCGCGGAAGCCGCAGGTAAAGGGATTTCAACGAAAGAGCATGCTGCAACCATCACCTTAGGCACTGAAGGTGTCATCCACGGCATGAATACGCTATGTTTATTTGATGAGAAGGGTGAAATAGCTCCTGTTTACTCGATTTCAGCAGGACTTGATTATCCCGGAGTTGGTCCGGAACATGCGTTTTTACATGACACGAAGCGTGTCGAGTATGTTTCTGTTACGGATGACGAGGCAGTTTCTGCCTTTGAGTATCTTTCTAAAATGGAAGGAATCATTCCAGCGATCGAATCCGCGCATGCTGTTTTTGAAGCCATGAAACTTGCACCGACCTTAGGTAAAGATAAAACCATTGTCATAAACCTTTCTGGTAGAGGAGACAAGGATGTTAAACAAATTGCCAGATATCAGGGACATGCGTTAATTGATTGACAAATTCAAATAAAAACAGGCACAATCTGCCTGTTTTTTTGTATAATTGAACTGAAAATGCAGAAAAAGGGGCTAACTTATGTTTTTGTTCGATGAGCAGTATCTTGGATTTGAGTTTATGGGGATTCACCATCTTAGCGCTTTGTTATTTGTTGTTGTATCGATTGTTTTGATATTCATCTTTAAAGAGAAGATTGGTCCAAAGGCTGATCTCATCATCAGAAGAACAATCGCAGTCTTGATGGTCTTGATGGAATGGACGTTTTACGCGTGGTCGCTTCGTGGCGGAGTTTTTCAAACCAGCTTGTTGCCATTCGGGGTTTGTGCGGTCTCCATGTATGTGACATCCTATACTTTATGGACTAAAAATGAGAAGGTCTTTCAGTTCATCTTTCCCTGGGCGGTTGCGGGAGCGCTCATATCCCTTTCTGTAGCGGATCTTTCTTATACATTCCCCCATTTCAGATTCTTTCATTATTTCGGGAACCATAGTCTCTTCTTACTTGGAAATATCTACATGCTTGTTGTACTTAAGTTCAAGTTCACCTACAAACACCTTTTGATATCTACTTTATATCTTTTAATTTACGCAATCATCATGTATCCAATCAATTTTTTACTCGACTCAAATCATCTCTTTTTAAGAGAAGTACCACATGAGGTTGAACCCATGTATGCTTTTTTAGGATCATTTTGGGTATTGGGATTCATGTTTTCAATCGCTTTGTTATTCCAAGTCATTTATGTTCCAATCTACATAATGAATAGGAGAAAGGCTAGATAGTTTCTTGATCTACGTTTTATTTACTAATATAAATAACAAATTAGTGCAGTATTCTTCAAAATATTGGTAAGTTATATGCCTATTTTGCAATATATTTACATAAAAGCAACTTAACTGTTGTTTTTTTGTTTTTATGCGGTATAATATGTTTATCAAGACGGGGAGTGTGCAATATGCTTATTAATTTTAAGTTTAAGAATTTCAGGTCATTTAAAAACGAGACTGTTTTAAGCATGCAAGCGACAAAGGATGATTCATTCAAAGGGTTAAACACTTTTTTTGTGAAAGATGGATTATTGCCTGCTGATGAAAATGAACTTTTGAAATCTGTTGTTCTATATGGACCAAACGCGTCTGGAAAATCTAATGTGCTCAAAGGTTTGAGGTATATGCAATCTGCAGTCATTTTATCCTCCATCATTATTCCAAGAAGCAAGATTCAAGAAAATGAGACCTTTGCTTTTTGTGCGGACTGCGAGAAGAAAGATTCCATGTATGAAGTTGATTTTATTCAAAATGATGTTTTTTATCGTTATGGATTTGTAGTTAACGATGGAAAAGTCGTAAAAGAATACTTGTTTAAACGTGTTGAAAGGCTTGTTAACGTCTTTGATCGTGAACAAAACAGCATCGAGTTAAATGGTGTTTCTAAGGAAGCAACCAAGTTAATCAGACTTGATTCTAGAACACTCTTTTTATCGATTGCGCGAATTTATGTATTATCACCTGACTTAATGAAAGCCATTCTTGATACAATGACCTGGTTTGAAAAACTGCTGATTGTGTTTGAGGAAACTGTCAATTCGTTTAGCATGTATGAGCAAAACAATAACAAATATCGAAATGAAGCACTACAAATCATGAAGATGGCTGATTTAGGCATTAAAGACTTTAAGGTTTATCGAGAAGACATTACTGCTCCTGATTTTGGATTTAATTCTCTGCTGCAAATTGAACAGAATTCGAATGGATTGAAAAAGATAGATTTAAAAACTATTTTTAATGTCTATGATGAACACGGCAAACAAGTTGGTGAAAAAGAATACTTGATGTTGCGTCAAAGTGACTTCAATTCTGAAGGTACTAAAAAACTTATGTTTTATTTGGGTTGGATTTTGCACTCACTTGATGAAGGTCGCGTGCTATTGCTTGATGAATTGGATTCTAAACTTCATTTATTACTGGCAGATTATATTCTCAAGTCCTACAATTCTATTTCCAAAAATATGAAAAACGCCCAGTTGATTAGCACAGCACATAATTTAATGTTGATGGATGGGGATATGAGAAGAGATCAGATTTACTTCACAGCAAAAAATGAGATTGGTATCAGTTCTTTGCATTCCTTGTCAGATTATAAGAATGTTAGAAAAAACGATTTGTTCAGCAAAAAGTACCTGCTAGGTTTCTATTCAAGCGTTCCTGATTTCAATCGTGAATAACAATGGCTAGAAAACGCGAATTCATAGATGTTAACAATAAGGTGTTAATACTCACAAATGGGCAAGCAAGTGAAAGCATTTACTTTAAGTTACTTAAATTGAAGCAGAAAACTTCATATGCAATCAAGATAAAAACGATTAACAAAGATCCTCTAGATTTAGTTACCCATGCCTGTTCAATCGCAGATGAATATTTTCACGTATGGTGTGTATTCGATATCGACGATTTTCATCAGCAAAATAGGATTGAACCAGCATATAAGAAAGCTAAAGAGCATAGAAATATCAGTATAGCATGTTCTAATCAATCATTTGAAGTCTGGTTAATCAATCACTTCCAGCAATTCAAAACACAAATGCATCGATCAAACTATGCAACAACGTTAATTGAAGCACTTAGGGGAAATGAAATTTTGATCGATTCATATGATAAAGCAAATGAAAGGTTAATTCAGACCCATTTTATTAACCGTTACAGAGAAGCACTCTTGAATTCAAAGGTTGTCCACCAAACGCTGGAAAAAGAATTCAAATTGAACCACAACCTGAATCAACAAGCAGTACCAATATGGTTTTTAGAACCTGTAACGACGGTTTATAGACTTATTGAGTTTTTATTTATAAAATAAAGCAAGAAGAATTCTATTCTTTTTGTTTTTTTTGTAATATTTTGTGAATGTATTTAAAATACTGATAATTCTTGGTAAACTAAAGGAAACTATAAGGGGTATAGGTAAATGATAAACGGAAAAGTAATTAAGGAAGCTTACACATTTGATGATTTGTTATTGGTTCCAGCTTACTCGAAGGTAGTTCCTATCGATGTGAAGCTTTCAACCAAACTCACGAAGAAGATCAAACTGAATATTCCAGTGCTCTCTGCAGCAATGGATACGGTCACAGAAGAAAAGATGGCGATCCAACTCGCCAAATTGGGAGGCATGGGAATCATTCATAAGAATCTTTCGATCGCCGAGCAGACGAAAATGGTCATTTTAGTGAAGAATGAAATAGTAGACCCATCTTTAAAAGATGCCTGCAAAGATGATCAAGGGAAATTACGGGTTGGGGCAGCAGTCGGTGTATCTGCGGATACGCTTGAACGTGTCAAATCCTTAGTTAATGCCGGAGTCGACATCATCGCTGTCGACAGTGCGCACGGACATTCAAAAGGCGTTCTTGAAACAGTATCTTCAATTAAGTCTATTTATCCGAATTTGGATATCATCGGCGGAAACGTCGTAACTGCACAAGCAGCAATCGACTTGATTTATGCTGGAGCATCCGCGATTAAGGTCGGTGTCGGTCCTGGTTCGATTTGCACGACCAGAGTCGTTTCCGGTGTCGGAGTTCCTCAGCTTACTGCAGTTAATGATGTTTATCAGGTAGCCAAGCAATATGAAATTGGAATCATCGCAGATGGTGGCATTAAATTATCCGGTGATATCCCAAAGGCTTTGGCAGCTGGCGCTGACTGCGTGATGCTCGGTGGACTTTTGGCTGGAACCTTGGAAACTCCAGGAGATGTTTTTACCATCGACGGTAAAGAAGTGAAATCATATATCGGAATGGGATCACTCACAGCCATGAAGAAAGGGTCATCTGACCGTTATTTCCAAGGTGGAGTCAAAGAGCTTAAAAAACTGGTTCCAGAAGGCATTGAAGCGACAGTTCCCTACAAGGGATCGATTACCGATGTCATTTATCAGATGATGGGCGGAGTTAGATCCGGCATGGGATACTGCGGCTGTGAAACGATTGATGAAATGAAGACGAAGGCACAGTTCGTGAAGATCAGTAATGCAGGACTTAAAGAATCACATCCTCACGATGTCGATAATATCAAGGAATCACCGAATTATCATGACTGATAAAATTGTAGTTTTAGATTATGGCAGCCAATATAATCAGCTGATTGTCAGAAGAATCAGAGATTTAGGCGTTTATGCTGAATTGGTTCATCCAACTGAATTTGATTATAAAGATATTAAAGAGATTAAGGGTATTGTTTTATCGGGAGGTCCCAATTCTGTTTATGATGATGGAGCGCCAACGCTCGATCAACGTCTTCTTGAATTAAAGATTCCGATTTTAGGGATATGCTACGGGATGCAATTGATTGCTCACACCTTGGGTGGAAAAGTCGTTGGGCATCAAAAAAAGGAATATGGATTGACGCATATCAGAGTCAATCATGATAATCATTTGACAGATGGTTTGGATCAAGCTTTTGATGTCTGGATGAGTCATGGAGATCTTGTTCACACTCTTCCGAAGGGATTTATATCTTTGGCATCCTCTCAAACCACTCCAAACGCCATGATGATGCACGTATCTTTACCGATTTATGGAATCCAGTTTCATGCTGAAGTGAGAAACACTGTTAATGGAACTGAAATACTCGATCATTTCATCACAAAAGTCTGCAAAGCGGATAAAACATGGACGATGCCTCATTTCATCGAACAAAAAACCAAAGAAATCAAGGATTTAGTGAAGGATGGACATGTCATCTGCGCACTATCTGGCGGTGTTGATTCATCCGTTGTCGCAGCGCTCTTAAACCATATCTTAAAGGATCAGTTTACTCCGATTTTTGTCGATCATGGACTCCTAAGAAAAGATGAAGCCGAAGAGGTTGATCAAACATTTAGAAATGAATTCAAGATGAATTTAATAACCGTCAACGCGAAGAAAAGGTTTCTTGATTTATTAAAAGGCGTTTCCGATCCGGAAACTAAAAGAAAAATCATCGGAACCGAGTTCATCAGGGTATTCGAAGAAGAAGTCAAAAACTTCAAGGATGCGAAGTACTTGGCGCAAGGCACATTATATACGGATGTGATCGAATCGGGAACAAAGACCGCGAAAACCATCAAGTCCCATCATAACGTAGGCGGTCTGCCTAAAGATATGAAACTTATCCTTATAGAACCCTTGAACACCCTCTTCAAGGATGAAGTGCGCGCATTAGGTCTTTTATTAGGACTTCCTAACGCGATTGTATCGCGCCAGCCATTTCCCGGTCCGGGTCTTGCCATCCGCATTTTAGGGGATGTCACTGAAGATAAAATCAGGATGGTTCAAGATAGCGATCAGATTTTAAGGGAAGAAATCAAGTCTCATGGACTGGATAAATCCATTTGGCAATACTTTACCGTGCTCACCCCTCTAAAAACCGTAGGCGTCATGGGCGATAACAGAACCTATGACCATGTCTTGGTCTTGAGAGCAGTGACCTCGATTGATGGAATGACTGCAGACTTCGCTAAAATTCCTTATGAAGTCCTGCAAAAAATCTCAAACCGGATCACCAATGAAGTCAGAGGCATCAACAGGGTTGTCTATGACATCACTTCAAAGCCTCCCGGAACAATTGAGTGGGAATAATAAAGTAAAAAAGTTAAACCTCCGCTATCATATGGTAGTGGAGGTTATATAATGTATCTTGTGAGAGAAATGCCTATGACAGAGCGTCCGAGAGAACGCTTGATTGTATCTGGAGCTTCATCTTTATCCAATGAAGAGCTTTTAGCCATCTTATTAAGAACGGGAAGAAAAGATTTATCCGTTTTAGAGCTTGCTAAAAATGTCTTATATCATCTGGAATCTTTGGAAGATTTGAAAAGAATCACAGTTTTGGAGCTCCTTCAGATCAACGGCATCAAGATTGCCAAGGCGACAACCGTTGTCGCTGCCATCGAACTCGGAAAAAGATTATCCAATCTGCAAAAAATCGAAAAAGTAAGCGTCAAATCAGCATTTGACGTCTATCATCTGCTCTATCAAGACTTGACCCATCTTGAACAGGAGCACTTCATTTGTCTTTACTTGAATACAAAAAGCGAATTAATCAAAAAGGAAACAATTTATATCGGCACCATCAACCAGACACTCATCCATCCCAGAGAAATCTTCAAACATGCCATCAAGCTATCCGCTGCTGCAATCATTTTCGCGCATAACCATCCCTCAGGGGATTCAACACCTTCCAAGGCTGATTTTCAGGCAACAGCTTCATTGATGGGATCAAGTGCCATCATGGGAATTGATGTGATTGACCATATCGTGATTGGAAATCATGAATATTACAGTTTAAAGGACCAAAAGAAAACGAAAATCTAAATCTCCTATGATATAATCATGTCAAGGAAGTGATAACTATGACTAAAAAAGACTCTACAAAAATATTTTGGTATTTAATAGCACTCGGATTTATATTGTTATTCATCTTGATGCTGATGAGCAGCATCCTGGATGTCGGTGACAGGCTCAGAACCATCCATCCCTATGTGGAATATGGTTTTTATGGAATTGCTGCTTTACTTGTATATTTCTTAATCTTAAGACCCGTTCATATCATTTTATTTTCCCCATCATTTTCGGTGGAAACAACATTGGATGAAACCTCACACAGGAACCATTTGGTTTATAAGCGGGTTTCCAGAAGACTGATCGCACAAGACACGCTTCCTGATGAAGATGAATCTGCAATTAGAGAAGCCATGAACGATCCAATCAAGCTGAAAGAAGCGTTGAACCATACCTTCCAAAATCACATCAAGAAAGAAATGAACAAAGTGATTCGAAGAAATGCCAAGACCGTCATGATTTCAACTGCAATTTCACAAAATGGCAGATTAGATTTCTTTACGGTCGTCGCAGTCAACTTGAAAATGATCAAAGAATTGGTTGTCATGTGCGGTTTTAGACCATCATTCAAGAACTTATCCAAGCTGACCATCAACGTCTTTACGACAGCACTCATTGCTGAAGGGTTGGAAAATATGGATATTTCAGAAATGTTACCAACATCCACGATGAATACGATTGGTGATATTCCTTTGATCCGTCCTCTACTTTCATCCGTCACTCAGGGCATGTCCAACGCCTTACTCACCTTACGCATTGGGATTGTCACTAGAAAGTACTTATTTTCAGACGCGAAAGAAATCACAAAGGAACAAATTAGAAGAACTGCGCTTCTAGAAGCTGCAGGTATGATCCCATCAGTGACAGCAGATGTCTTCATGAGTTTGCCTAGAAAAATCGCGAATTTGTTCAAAAAACCTGAAGAAAAGCAAGAAGTTCACACAGAAGCCACGGCTAAGCCCATATAAGATGCGATTTCGCATCTTTTTTTTTGTAGTGAAACGCTCTAAATATAAATATTTATATTGCATTTTATTGTAAAAATGAGTAAACTATTAATGTTAGGGTACGAATGCCTTAAAAAAAAACAGAGGAGAAAAAAGAAATGAAAAAAGTATTTTTGCTTGCCTTGGTCGCATTATTTAGCTTTGTGCTATTTAGCTGCCAAGTAGAAGAAGAAACTGAATGGAACATTGTTATGCTGACCGACGTAGGACAGATCACAGACAAATCTTTTAACCAGGGTACATGGGAAGGTGTAAAAGCATTTGCTGAAGATAATGATATTCCTCATATGTATTTCCGTCCAAATGCTGGAACAACAGCTGATTACCTTGAAGCAATCGATTTAGTCGTTGCGAATGGTGCAAATGTTGTTGTTACTCCAGGTTTCTTGTTTGAAACAGCGATTTATTTAGCTCAAACAAAATATCCTGATGTATACTTTATTTTGATCGATGGCACTCCACATGATGCTGCTTGGTCCACTTGGTTAACTACTGACAACACAGTAAACATTTTATTCCAAGAAGAACAATCTGGTTTCTTGGCTGGTTATGCTGCAGTTGCTGATGGTTTCACTGAACTCGGATTCATGGGCGGTATGGAAGTTCCAGCTGTTCAAAGATTTGGTGTTGGTTATGTTGCAGGCGCATTCTATGCTGCTGAAGTTTTGAACAAGACCATTACTTTTGATGCTGCAAGATACGAATATCTTGGAGACTTTGATAACAAACCAGAACATACAGTTACAGCAAACAGCTGGTATGCTGCAGGCGTTGAAGTAATTTTCGCTGCTGCTGGTGGAGCAGGTAATGCTATTATGCAAGCTGCTGAAACTTCAGAAGCTACAGTTATCGGTGTTGACGTTGACCAATCTAGCCAATCTGATACAGTTATTTCTTCAGCAATGAAGCAATTGGCAGTAGCTGTTCAACAAGCTCTTGCTGACTTGATTCTTGATGACAATTGGCAGGGTGGAGAAACTTTGAATAAGGGTGCTAACGAAGATGCTGTTGGTCTTCCATTGGGAGCTTCCTTCAAGTTCACTACATTTACAGAAGCTGCTTACACAACTCTTCTAGGTCAAGTTAAGGATGGAACAATCGTTGTTCCTGCTACAGAAACTGAATTAGCCGCATTCCTTACTGCACATGCTGGTAACCCATCAGTTGCTGACTTGGTTGCTAAGACAAACAGTTAATCTATCAATTTTCGTGGGGGTGAACAATGTTTCACCCCCTTTTTTTCTAAAAAATGGCTAAAAGGAGTACCTTATGAATTATGCTATAGAAATGTTAAACATCACAAAAACTTTTGGTCCGCTAGTCGCAAATGATAATATTTCTTTTCAGGTTCAACCTGGAGAGATTCATGCGATATTGGGGGAGAATGGTGCTGGAAAATCAACATTGATGTCAATCCTTTTCGGATTATATACCGCAGATCGCGGTACGATTAAAATCAATGGAGAAGAAGTCAAGATTGCAAATCCAAATGATGCAAACCGCTACAAAATAGGCATGGTGCATCAGCATTTTAAGCTTGTTGAAGTTTTTACAGTCCTTGATAATATCGTTTTAGGTAATGAGACGATTGAAAGAGGCCTGATTAATAATGAAGTCCCAAGAAAGAAAATTCAAGAGTTATGCGATAAATATGCATTGCATGTTGATTTAAATGCTCTTATTAAAGATATAAGTGTTGGAATGCAGCAAAGGGTTGAAATCATGAAAATGCTATATCGGGATGCGAATATTTTAATTTTTGATGAACCAACCGCTGTATTGACGCCACAAGAGATTGAAGGTCTATTCAAAGTCATCAAGGAATTCACTAAAGAAGGAAAGTCAATCATCATCATCACGCATAAATTGAATGAAATCAAAGCAATCGCAGACCGATGCACGGTGCTGCGTAAGGGCAAGCATATCGCTACTGTGAATGTTAAGGAAACAAGTGTTGAAAAACTTGCTGAATTGATGGTTGGTAGAGATGTGATTTTTGAAGTTGAAAAGAAGATGGCGGAACCGAAAGAAATAGTTTTCTCTGTAAAGAATTTGAATCTATATAATAAGGATCGAACGAAGAAACTTCTGGACCAAGTCCATTTTGACGTGCGTGCAGGTGAAATCGTGGTTATCGCTGGTATTGAAGGCAATGGTCAGACACAACTCGTTAAATTGATCACTGGACTGGAAATCAATCAAGAACACGGTTCACAATTCATTTTGAACGAAAAAGATATCACACATGCGAGCATTAGAGAACGTTTTGAAGCCGGCATGGCGCATATTCCAGAAGACAGACAAAAATATGGTTTGATTTTGGATTATACACTTGCTGAAAATATGATTTCTAATGAATTCTATATGGCTAAGTTCCAAAAACACGGTTTGCTCAAGTTTGATGTTATTTCAAATTATACGAATGAGCTGATCGAACGATATGATATCCGCTCATCTCTTGGAGAAAAGACAAAAGCTAGAGCAATGTCTGGAGGCAATCAGCAAAAAGCGATTATTGCCAGAGAAACATCAAGAGCACATAATCTTTTGATTGCATCACAACCAACTAGAGGACTCGATGTTGGCGCTATAGAATATGTTCATAAAACAATTGTTGCAGAACGTGATCGAAATAATGCGATATTAGTGATATCGCTGGAACTCGATGAAGTCATGAGTATCAGTGATCGAATTCTTGTCATGTATGAAGGTAGAATCGTTGCAGATTTAGATCCTAAAAATACAACGATTGAAGAAATCGGCTTATACATGTCAGGATCTAAGCACATGGAGGTAACCAACAATGAAATTTAAAAGTTTACTTGCAAAAATCCCTCCAATTTTAAAAAAGTTTTTCTTGCAATCGTCACTTCCGAATGTCGTCATGGCAATTGGAACTGGAATATTTGTCGGTTTGATCATCATGCTCTTTGTTGCAGATTCACCAGGTCACGCCTTCACAGGCATGGCTAAGCTTTTAACAGGCGGTTTATCAAGCATCCAAATCATTGGAAACGTACTATTCAGCGCAGCTCCATTAATACTTGTCGGCTTAGCTGTAGCATTTGCTTTTAAAACAGGATTATTCAATATCGGGGCATCAGGACAGTTCATGATAGGCGGAGCTGCTGCGCTATATGTGGCTAATCTAGTCACTGCTCCAGTAGGTATTCATTTTATACTTGCGATGCTCGCATCGATAATCGCAGGAGGTATTTGGGGATTTATTCCTGGCTTTTTAAAATCGAAATTTAACGTCAACGAGGTCATCACAACCATCATGATGAACTATATCGCTATGTATACCGTAATTATGCTGGTTTATAATCCTGCCGTATATTCAAGCGGAATCACAGCGATCAACAACGTGTTTCCCACAGCAGCGATACCAAGATTCGGTTTAGATCGATTGTTTCCAGGATCATATATCGATATGTCCATCATTATTGCAATCGGTGTTGCGATTCTTGTATGGTTTGTATTGAAGAAAACAACACTTGGCTATCAATTGACGTCTGTTGGATTGAGCAAAGAAGGTAGTAAATATGCAGGAATCAATGTGAAACGGAACATCATTGTTTCCATGGTGATTTCAGGTGCTTTGGCCGGACTTGCTGCTGCAATGAACTATCTGCCATTTAATCCGGATGTTTTAAGACCTGATCAAAAAATCAGCATGGTAGGTTTTGAAGGGATTTCCATTGCATTGATTGCACAAAGTAATCCAATTGGTATTATTTTTTCTGGGATTTTCATCTCTTTAATTAAAAAAGGTTCACTATTCATGCAGTTCTACGGATTTACCAAGGAAATTTCTGGTATTATCGTAGCTGTAATTATTTATATGATTGCAATATCTTCATTTATTGGGAATTCTTTAAAGAGCCGTCGAATCAAGAGGGAAATCTTAAAGAAGACCGAGATAGAGGGGGAACAAACAAATGTATGATAATCTGATTCAATACTTATCATTGGTTTTGATTGTTGCTATACCTTTAATCATCACTGCAATCGGTGGATTGTTCACTGAAAGAAGCGGTGTGACGAATATCGCTTTGGAAGGTATTATGATTCTAGGGGCATTCTCCGCACTTGTTATTACCAATAGGATTCCTGCTTCAAGTGTCGGCGGACCATTCATGCTTTACCTAGTCGGCATCATCATCGCTGGCGGCGTTGGTTTATCCATCAGTCTCTTGCATGGTATCGCTGCAATTAAAATGAAATCCGATCAAATCATCAGTGCAACTGCAATCAATACATTTGCTCCAGCTTTATCCCTGTTCTTAACGATGAGCTTAACCCTTGGTGAAGGTCAAGGATCCGATAAAATTCCAGTGGATGCAGGACAATTTGTGATTACTGAAGTCCCACTCCTTTCAAAGATTCCATTTATCGGTGATTTATTCTTTAAGAATATCTATCCAGCGCTATATATCGGAATCATCATCCTCATTCTCTCCTATATTATTCTCTATAAAACCAAGTTTGGTTTGCGTTTGAGAGCATGCGGAGAAAACCCGCACGCTGCCGATGCAGCTGGCGTAAACATTTACAAAATGCGTTATGCTGGTGTCATGATTTCAGGTGCACTCGCGGGTATTGGTGGATTCTTCTTAATAACAAGTTTTACAATATTATTTGATTCAAGCGTATCCGGTTATGGATTCCTTGCCATCGCAGTATTGATTTTCGGCAACTGGAAGCCATGGAATATCGCTTGGTCTGCATTAATATTTTCTGCATTACTCACGTTAAGCAAAGGTATTGCATTCTTCCCAGTATTAGAAAGAGGATTGGATGACCTTGGAGTCAACAAGAATGTACTCAGCATGCTACCTTATATCGCAACCTTGATTGTTTTGGTCATTACATCCAAAAATTCAGCAGCACCTAAAGCTGTTGGACAATCCTACGATAAAGGCGAACGATAAAATTTCACGAGAAACAGCCAATTCAGCTGTTTCTTTTTTATTTATCGATTAAATCATGTATACTACTTTAGTAAGTGAAAAATGTCTGACAGCTGGTAATTGAATTATCTATATATTTATATTGACTTTTTCACCCATCTAAGATAAAATATCTATGTTGTACCACATAAAACAGGTCAAAAACGCCTTTTTCGGCTACCTCAGCAGTGAGTCTTCAGAAAAATAAGGAGGAATAGAACATGTACGCAGTATTTATAACTGGTGGCAAGCAATTTCGTGTGACTGAAGGTCAAGAAATCTACGTTGAAAAATTAGACGTTGAAGCTGGTGACACCGTAACATTCACTGATGTGTTGATGTTAGGCGGAGAAAAGACAGTAGTCGGAACTCCACTTGTAGCAGGCGCTAAGGTAGTTGCAAAAGTTGTGAAGAACGGACGCGGTCCAAAGATCATCGTCTTCAAGTTCAAGCAAAAGAAAGACTATCATAAGAAGCAAGGACATCGTCAGGCATACACTAAACTTGTGATTGAAACCATCGCTTAAGGCCATGATCAACGCGAAGTTTATTTACCGGGAAGAAGAACTCGAAGAGATTCTCGTGACCGGACACGCCAATTACAAAAAACACGGCGAAGATATCGTCTGTGCGGCAGTATCAGCAGCAACGCTGGTGACGGCCAATGCGATTGAGCACTTAAGATTAAGTCATAAAATTGACTTGGTCGTAAATGATGGGTACTTCAAATTGGCTCAAAAGGAGCTTGATTCCACAGTTCAAGGACTCATGGAAAATTTGAGATATACATTGATTGACTTAGAAAAACAATATCCGAAATACATAAAAAATCAGAAGGAGGGATAACATGTTAAAATTAAATATACAGTTATTCGCATCGAAAAAAGGTACAGGTTCATCTCGTAACGGACGCGACTCTCATGCTCAAAGACTGGGCTTAAAACTATCAGATGGTCAATTCTGCAATGCAGGTTCCATCATCTATCGTCAAAGAGGAACTAAAGTTCACCCAGGCACGAATGTTGGCCGTGGTAAGGACGATACTCTATATGCAACGGTAACAGGCATCGTGAAATACGAAAGATTAGGCCGTGACCGCAAACAAGTATCAGTTTACGAAGGATAACCGACTGGTTATCCTTTTTTTTAGAGAAAATAAGAGGTGTTATAAGTGTTTGTAGATGAAATTACGGTAGAGGTATACGGAGGTCGCGGTGGAAACGGGCTTGCAGTATATAGAAGAGAAAAATATATAGAATATGGCGGTCCATGGGGCGGTAACGGAGGTCACGGCGGATCTGTTATTTTCGTCGGCGACGAAGGCATGTCTACATTGATTGATCTGAGATATAAGAGACATATCAAGGCTAAACCAGGACAAAATGGAATGACCAAAGGATGTCATGGACGTGGTGCGGAAGATACTTATGTTAGAGTTCCGCTAGGAACGATTGTCTATACTGAAAATAAAGAAACGAAGATCGGTGAAATCACCCATCAGGGTCAAGAACTTGTTGTTGCAAGAGGCGGCAAGGGCGGAAGAGGGAACATGGCGTTAGCTACCCACAGAAACCCTGCTCCGGACTACGCTGAAAACGGCGATCCAGGCGTGACCAGAAAAATCTTGGTTGAACTGAAAGTTTTAGCTGATGTCGGTTTGGTTGGATATCCATCGGTTGGAAAATCAACCTTGATTTCAGTTGTCAGCAACGCAAAGCCAAAGATTGCGGAATACCCCTTTACGACGCTCCAGCCTCATTTGGGCATGGTGACCGTAGGTGAGGAGTCATTCGTGATCGCGGATCTTCCAGGACTGATTGAAAACGCGCATTTGGGCTTCGGTTTGGGTATCCGTTTCTTGAAGCATATTGAAAGATGCAGGATTTTCCTGCATGTCGTTGATTTGACCCGAGAAAATCCTTATGAGGATTACTTGAAGATTAATCATGAGCTTGAAATGTACAATCCTGAATTATTGAAACGTCCTCAAATCGTGGTCGCGAATAAGATGGATATGCCGGGTAATGACGCGAAATTAGAAGAATTGATGGAAAAAATCAAGTCTCCGATCGTTGTCATCTCAGCGTTGACAAGACAAGCACTAGATACGTTGTTGAATGTCACCTTAGAAGAGATGAAAAAGGCTCCAAAGGTCATTGAAACATTGGATGAAGAAGTAAAAAATTATACCTTTGAAGACACGAAGGCTCCCTTTATCATTACGAAGACTGAAGAAGGATTCTCACTCACAGGCGATGCACTGAAAGTCTTGTTCGAAAGAACAGATTTCACCAAGGATGAAGGCGTGAAACGCTTTGCGAGACAGCTCAGAGGCATGGGTGTCGATGAAGCGCTCCGTAAAGCGGGCGCGAAAGATAAAGATACCATCAACATCTTTGATTTCGAATTTGAATTTATTGAATAGGGACTTCGGTCCTTATTTTTTTTTTATTTAAGATAAAGAAAAAGGAAGATTGCTCTTCCTCTAGCTTAAATGCAGCATTTTGACTCTGAAATTATAACTCTTCTTCAAGACTCTGATTTCCTTGTTCAACTCTCTATTTTGAGAAGAACGGGTGGTCGATGTGAAGCGTTTCAAGTGGAACTGGATGTTCTTTAAATCAGATTCACGTTTCTGGTTCATCGATTTAAGCGTGATTTCATGGATCTTGTTGCGTTCTGTATTGGTATCGATGGCCTTGATCATCTGCGACTCATAATGTTCGGTCTTTTGATTGAAGAGCATTAAACTCTTTTCACGGCTGGTGGCATACTTCGTTAAGATGACCTGGTTTTTATTATCAATCGCTTCTTCTAAAGATAAATAATTCTTGGTGAAGTTGAGCATGGTCGTATCAATTTGTGCGAGCGCTTTTTTATAAGCTTCTTCAAGCGCTAAAATCTTAGCTTCATGTTCGTTTGCGTACTGCTGGGCAGAAGATTGAAGATTTTCATTCAAGAGTTTGAGTTCTTGGACCTGCTTGTCGGTGTTTTCACCGATTTGGGTCTCAAGAACCTTGATGATGCTCATATCGGAGATGACACTCTTTTCATAGCTGATCTTCTCTAATTCCAGTTTTTTCTTGACTTTCTCTTTTTGAACGGTGATTTGCCTGTTTTTATCATGTTCACGCTTCTTGTGATCCTTGTGTGCGTTATTTAAAAGCGTTTCATGATTTTTATTCAAGCTCTTGATGAGTGAGAATGTAGATTTTTTGAAGCCCTTGATCAGGATTTCTTGTTCCTGTTGGTTGCTGTGATAGAAGGACAGCATCAAATTCAAGAAGGTTTGTTGATAAGTATTGGTATTTTTTTCAAAGACTAGGAAGTTTTTAGATAAACTCTTCAATTCCAAGTCAAGGAAGGAATCAGATACATAAACCTCATGGTTCAAGTGATCATAAAACTTGATGATTTCTTCAAAGTGGATTTTTAAGTCCATTGCGTACCGTTGATAAACGCCTTGGCTTTGATTTAAATACTTATAGAACAAGGATGCCTCTTGATGTTTGTCTTTTTCGAGTGTTGATTCAGAGATTTTTTGTTTTTGGACGATTTTTTCAATTTCCAAGTCTAGCGGAGATACTGAAGCGTGCTTCAAATCAATCGATTTTTCAATTCTGGCTAAATTTTGTTTGATGCGTTTGATTTCATGCTCATGATTGGAAAGCTGTTTTAAGTTTTCCTTGATGTCGTGATGTTTTGTTTCCGCTTTGGATTCATTGTTTTTCATTTCAAAACCGGATTTTGTGAGTTGGTTGATGGAAAGATTGTTGCGTTCAAGCTCGGATTGATTGGAGAAGAACTGTTCTTCAAGCGCTTTGATATCTTTTTGGATATCTTCCTTCTTTTCATTAATCTTTGCGATTTCCTGCTCATAAAGATTCATCATATCCTCATGCTTGAGCATGTACTTATACCCTGTTAAGTCTTCAATTTTCTTGATATAGAATTCCTGGTCCAAAGATTGGAAATGTTCGAGCATCTGGATCGATGAGGAGAGCAATTCTTTAGAGAGGTTGATGAGCGTGGTTAAAACGCTTTTAAAGACTTCAGGATGTGATGGAAGATGATAAAGCTCGATAATCGCATCCCTGAATGAAACATTACGCGCATGAAACATCCGCATGATGTCCATGAAGGCTTCCGTTTGAAATTGATTGAATTCTAGTTCATTTTCATATGTTTTTAACAGTTTGCTGGCTTTTTCAGCAGATAAGCGCTGTTGATTCTTATATTTGGCTTCATTGACGACAAACTCACGTTTTCTCTGTTCAGCCAAGGCTTCCTTCTTGATTAGGTCAAGCGCATATTTATTTTCGATATAGATGATCTCTCGTTCAGATTCAATCACGTAAACTTCCTGATTCAAATTATTTTTGATCCATGTCTGTGATTTCTTTAAAAGCGCTTGATTGAGTTCGATTCTAAGTTCTTGTTCTGAAAGGGCATAATCTCTTTTCACCTTCGCCATTTCAAGCTCAAGCTGATTGGAAATATTTAAAACCTGGGTGTCAGCATAAAACAAAGCCTTCGCCTTGTCTCTTTCCAATTGGACATAGGCTTGATTCTTTTTAAGTTCATGTTCGAGCATCTGTTCTTGATGCTTGAAATAAGCAATCGCCTGATGGGCGTCGTTGCCTAAAAGGTTCAATTCGCGTTCCTGAACGGAAGCGCCGATGGAAAGCTGGAATTCTAATGGCAGAAGATCCTTGTTGTGGTTCAAAAGAAGAAGATCTTTCTGGTAGGTATAGTAAGCTTCCTGATGCTTAAGCTGGAGCTCGGATGTGCTTAGATTATGGTGAAAATTGAGTTCAATTTTAGCGAATTCCTGTTTCTTTTCATATTCGTAAAGTACTTTTTTCAATCTCCACTCATTGATTTCTCTTAAGTGCTGCTGATCCAAATTGAAAATCCTCTGCTGCATTTCACGCTGTTTGTTTAAAATGTCCTTATTGGTGCGGATAATCTGCTTGTTGAGCTCGGAATCTTGATTATTTAATGCTCTGGTAAGCTGATGATTGGTTTTTTCTCGTTCATGCTCATCTTCCATCGATTTCATCGAATCACGCATTTCACGGGAAATAGAGAGCTTTTCTTTTTGGATAGTTTCTCTAAATGCAGAGAGTTTGCTGTTTAAAAGCGTGATGGCATCATTGGATTCATGGACAATTCTTTCCTTTTTAGACTCATAGGCAAGCTTTTGAACGTCAAAAATAACGTTCAGGCTAGTGAGTCTGTCGCTGAAGTTCTGGAGCGCTTTTTTCTGCGCTTCCTGATAGGATAGCTTCAGATTTTCAATTGCTTCCAAGATAGGTTTGATTCTTGTTTCATTATCCTTATCGATGAAGGTAAGCGCTTGTTGATGTTTCTTTTTGATTTCATTGATTTTTTTATTGAACTGTATGCTTAATTGAGAGTAGTTATTTTTGATATCTAGATAAATATCATCATTTTCTGTGGTGCTTTTTTGAGTATCGGTACGGATTAAACTGATTTTTAATGCATGATCATCTTCAAACCTTTTGATTTCTTCTTCAAGATCAGCCATGCGTTGATCATAAACTTCTTTAAGTTTGTTTGTAGCATCCGTTTTTTCGTCTTCAATTTCTGTCGAGGTTTCCTGGTATAGTTTTCTCGCTTCAATCATTAATTTCTGGATTTGGGCAAGCTCTCTTTTGGAATTGACATCAGCTTTAAACAGATCATCCGTGGATGTCTGGGTGGCTTGATTGATTTTTTCTTCGATTTGTTCCAAGAGTGATTTGAAATTGATATTCAATTCATGTGTCTGACTGATCTTGGTTTTTTGGCTCTTTTCGACTTCAGCATGATTTTTTTCAATCAGGATTTTTAAAGATCGTTGGAAATTATCGATGCTTTCTGCGTATGTTTTATTGATATTGATGCTTTTTTGAAGGTATTCAGCATTTAATTTTTTATGTTTGTCGCTGATTTCAGCAAGAAACGGGTTGATATCACGTAAAAGAACTACCAATTTTTTTGAAATTGGCAGGTATTTTTTGTCGACACTCAGTTGTTGTTTCAAATCTGTCTCATAAGTTTTGAGATAATCGAACTTTAAGATATCCATCACATCCTATAAAATATTATATCATAATAGAGAGATATGATAGAAAAAACTCAGGAAAAATGCTATAATCAAAAGAAAAGAATAAAGGTATGGTGATTTCAAGTGTACGCATATATCGATGGGACAATTACAGAGATTAAACCGAGCTACATCGTGGTGGAAAATACTGGAATTGGTTATTTAATCATCTCTCCCAATCCTTATGGGTACCACATCAATGACTTGGTAAGAATCTATACGCATCACTATGTCAGAGAAGACATCAACAATCTTTATGGCTTCAAGAGTTTGGAAAGCAAAGAGCTGTTTATTCGCCTTATTGGCGTTTCCGGCATTGGTCCGAAAAGTGCGTTAAGCATTCTGGCATCAGATGCCATTAAAGATATTGTTTTCGCGATTGAAGAGGGAAATGTCAAATATTTAACGAAGTTCCCAGGCATCGGAATCAAGAGTGCGCAACAAATCATTTTGGATTTGAAAGGCAAGCTGATTGATGTTGCTGACGAGCTTGCTCCATCGAATGGCAATGATGTTGAAGATGCATTATCCGCACTTGGATATTCTAAATTGGAAATCAAAAAGGTCATGAAAAAAATCAACCCGGACCAACCTGTAGAAGTGATGATTAAAAGCGCTCTGCAAATGCTGATGAAGTAGGTGTATATTCATGGATATCGATAGAATCATGACAGCTATGTCCATCAAAGAGGATGAGGATCAAACCTTACGCCCTCAATCGCTTGATCAATACGTTGGTCAGGAGGATATCAAGGAAATGCTTGATATCTATATAAAAGCTGCTCTAAAGAGAAAAGAAGCGCTCGACCATATCCTGCTGTACGGTCCTCCAGGACTCGGCAAGACAACTCTCGCTCAGATTATCGCGAACGAACTTGGCGTACAAATCAAAATAACCAGTGGCCCAGCCATTGAAAGAAGCGGTGATTTAGCCGCTGTTTTAAGTTCTTTAAATCCTGGAGATGTCTTATTTATCGATGAAATCCACAGACTTCCAAGATTTGTTGAAGAAGTTCTATATGCAGCGATGGAAGATTATGTCTTGGATATCGTGATTGGAAAAGAACATGAATCCAGATCGATCAGAATCGATTTGCCTCCATTTACTTTAATTGGCGCGACAACCAGATTCGGCGACTTATCCTCGCCCTTAAGGGATCGTTTCGGGGTGGTCATGCGTTTATCTTATTATTCAGTTGATGATTTGAAGAAAATCGTCACACGTACTGCAAAGGTCTATAACAATGTGATAGAAAATGAAGCTATTGACTCTCTAGCGAAAAGAAGCAGGGGAACGCCAAGAATCGCGAATAGATTATTCAGACGTGTCAGAGATTTCGCAGAAATCATCGGAGATGGAACTGTCACTGAAAAAATAACGAACCATGCCTTAACCAAGCTCGGCATCGATCATAACGGTTTAGATCACACCGATTACCGATATTTACGTGCAATTATCGAACGTTTCAACGGCGGACCTGTAGGGATAGAATCCATAGCAGCTTCCATCAGTGAAGAAATCATTACGGTTGAAGATGTTTATGAACCTTATTTATTACAGGAAGGCTACATCAAGAGAACCAACCGGGGTAGAATGGCAACAGAAAAAACATACAGCGCCTTAGGCATAAAATACTATAAAGGATTATTCGAAGATGAAAGTAAGTGACTTTGATTTTTATTTGCCGAAATCGGCAATCGCCCAGCATCCCAGTGAAAAAAGGGATCACTCAAGACTGATGATTGTCGACAAAGAAAAACAAACCATTTCGCATCATCATTTTTATGATATATTGGATGAACTGACACCTGATGACGTTCTTGTTTTAAATGATACCAAGGTGATTCCAGCAAGACTAATAGGGATTAAGGAAGATACCGATGCGTCGATTGAAGTTCTTTTGTTAAAAGAGGTTTCAAAGGATACTTGGGAAGCGATGACCAAGCCTGCAAAACGTGTCAAGATTGGCACTAAAATTCACTTTACAGACATTTTGACCGCAGAGTGCGTAGAAATACTTGATGAAGGTTTGCGCATCTTTAAACTGCATTATGAAGGCCTTCTGATTGAATTGTTGGAAAGACTCGGCAGCATGCCGCTTCCGCCTTACATCACTGAGAAGCTGGAAGAAAAAGATCGGTATCAAACCGTTTATGCAAGATTGTCCGGAAGTGCAGCCGCACCGACCGCAGGACTGCATTTCACGAAGGAATTACTAGAAAAAATCAGAGAAAAAGGCATAGAAATCATTCCGGTGACGCTTCATGTGGGACTTGGAACATTCAAGCCTGTTTCTGTTGAAAATATATTGGATCACCATATGCATGAAGAGACCTATACCTTATCAGAAGAGAGTGCGAACAGACTAAATCTTGCCATCAAAAACAAGAAAAGAATCGTATGCGTTGGAACCACCTCGATACGCACCATCGAAAGTAATTATTCAAATGGATTTCATCCAGGAACCTTTGAAACAAAGATTTTCATTTATCCGGGTTACCAATTTAAAGCAGTCAGCCGCCTGATTACCAATTTCCACCTTCCTAAATCAACACTGATCATGCTCGTCAGCGCGCTCGCAGGAACAGAGCTCATCAAAAAAGCATATTTGGAAGCCGTGGAAACAAATTACCGTTTCTTTTCATTTGGCGACGCAATGTTTATAAAATGATTGATAAACGCATCAAAAATAGGTATAATTTATTTGTTGGAGGAATTTAAATGCCACAGTTCACCACTGAATTCATCATCTTAATCGCCAGCGCCACCCTTTTCGTTATTTTATTCTTCATCCTGATCTTTCGAATGCGGAACAAGAAAAAGAAAAAAGTCGGTGCAGCGCTTGAACTTGGGTTTTTAAACCAGCTTTATCAAGCGCTTGGAGGACATCAAAATATCCTCAAAGCAGGCAGAGAGCATCAACGCCTTCAAATCACTGTGAACGAAACCAAAGCTGTCAATGCAGATCAATTAAGATATCTTAATATTCCCGCATTTGTAAAAGGCAAACAAATCACATTACTGATTAAAGATCATACACACGAAGTCTTATCGTTTTTGAACGATAGAAGAAAAGAGGATAACTAATGGAGCAATCATTCTTAATTATTTCCGAGTACGGCATTCATGCCCGTCCTGCTACACGTCTTGTCAATCTAGCGATGAGCTTTGCTGCTGAAATAGATTTGACTGCAATGAATAAAACAGTAAATTTAAAGTCCATCATGGGCTTGATGTCATTGGGCATCTATAAAGGCGAAACCGTCAAGGTTTCAGTGACCGGAAGCGATGCTGAAAAAGCAATTGTCGCAATCGCTGACTTTTTAGTCACCGAAGGCTTGGGAAGACTGACATAACAGAAACAATCAAAAAAATGAAACAAAAGTGGTAGCTATGCTGCCGCTTTCAGTTTTTTTAGAAACGGACACACTATGAGACAAAAACACATCAAATACGTCACAGAGGAGCTTTTAGCGACTGAAGGCGTGATTACAACCATCCAAATGATTGAACCGAAAACAGAGCATGTTTACTTGGAAATCGGCAGCGGAAAAGGTAAGTTCATCACGGATATCGCTAAAGATCATCCAAGCGACCACTATATCGCGATGGAAGTGAATATCAACATCACCTACCGCATTTTAGAAAAAAGAAATGCCTTGCATATCAATAATCTGACAATCATTCATGGCGATGCTGAAAATCTCTTATCCTATATCAAACCGGATTCGATTGATGGCATTTACTTGAATTTTTCTGATCCATGGCCAAAAAAGAAACATCATAAAAGAAGACTGACCTCAGAGCTTTTTCTCAAGCGTTACCAAATTATTATGAAAAAAGACGCGTTTATCCAATTTAGAACCGATCACTTGGAATTATTTGACGCATCGATTGAGTACATCGAACCCTATTTTCATATCACTGACATTAATTTTAACTTGGAAGAATCGGCTTATATGACAGAATACGAAATCAAGAAGAGAGCAATCGGACCGATTTATCAGCTCACTGGAAAGGTAGAAAAAGATGCTCAAGAAAGTATATAAGGACTTATTTGATTTAGCTGGAACATCAGGCAATGAAAAAAATGTCAGAGGATATATGAAAGCTGACATGGAAAAATACCCAAATTATAAAATTGAGACAGACCGTCTAGGCTCTATTTTCGCAGTGAAGAAGGCAAAAGATCCAAAAGCGCCGATCGTGATGGTAGCCGGACACATGGATGAGGTTGGACTCATTGTTGTCGGTATCACCTCCTTGGGTATGCTGAAGGTTGAACCTCAAGGCGGGCTTAACGGCGAAGTCTTCATTTCCCAAGTCTTGAATGTCTATACGAAAAATGGAGTCATTAAAGGTGTCATTGGAGCGATTCCTCCGCATTTGAAGAAGGAACAGGGAACAGCGTTTTCTGATCTTGTCTTGGATATCGGAGCAACCTCTAAAGAAGAAGCTTTATCCTTCGGCGTATCCTTGGGAGACATGGTTCTATATGACAATCCCTTCTGTTATACCAAAAACCCAAACAGACTCATCTCAAAATCGATTGATAACAGATATGGCTGCGGATTAGCCTTGGAGGCGATGCGCGCATTTCATGATATTGAGTTACCTTATACATTGATCATCGGAGCTACAGTCCAGGAAGAAGTCGGACTCAGAGGTGCAGAAACATCAGTCAATTATTTCAAGCCCGATGTTTTTCTTGTCTTAGACGCATCTCCCGTCAATGATGCCCTTGATAAGGATGCTTTAGGCGGGCTCGGAAAAGGATTTTTACTCCGCATGTACGACCCAAAAAATATCATGCATCAAGGCTTGATGGCATTTTTTACGAAATTATCGAAAAAACATAACATTAAAATGCAGCATTTCGTTTCGATGGGCGGCACGGATGCCGCTGTCGCGCTTGATTTGAATGAAGGCGTGTTGGCCACAACGATCGGTTTGCCAGCCAGATATATCCATTCCACAGCGGCAATGATGGATTTAAGAGATTTGGATGAAGCGAGAAAAATGCTTTACACAGTCCTAAAGACGTTGAGTCCAAAACTGATTCAAGAATTGAAGGAGAGTAACTCATGAATAAAAAATTAAGCAATGGCGTTTTGATGCCAATGATTGGAATCGGAACATTCTTGGTTGCCGACGGAGAAAGCGCATATGACACGGTCAAAACCGCACTTGAGGTCGGTTACAGACACATCGATACCGCTCAGATGTATAAAAACGAACAATCTGTCGGTGATGCGATCCGTGATTCCGGTATTCCAAGAAAAGAAATTTTCATTACGACCAAACATAAGGGACATCAGTCACTTCCAACCATGAAAAAACTGTTTCAAGAATCTTTATCAAAGCTTCAAACAGATTATGTGGATCTTTATCTGATTCACTGGCCGAATCACGATAAGAAAGTGAATCAGCAAACCTGGGCGTTCTTTGAATCGCTCTACCAAGAAAAGAAAGTTAGAGCAATCGGCGTTTCCAACTTCCAAAGACATCATTTGATAGACCTGATGGAAACCGCGAAGATTAAACCGATGGTTGATCAGGTCGAGCTTCATCCAGGATTATCACAAGTTCCCTTGCAGGCTTATCTTGAAAAAGAAGGCATCGCGATTGAATCATACGGTCCATTGATGAAGGGCGGAGTCTTCGAAGGCATCTGGGGAGAAGGATTGGGAGAAATCGCCAGAAAGCATAACGCGACGATTCCACAAGTCATTGTTTCCTGGGGGATGGCAAGAGGGGTCATCATGATTCCAAAATCCGTTACGCCATCAAGAATACTTGAAAACTATAAATCTATCGACGTTCATTTGACTCCTGAAGAATTGGAACAGATTAATGGCTTAAACCGCGGAAAACGCGTTTATACAGACCCGGATAACAGTCCTTGGGGTCCATATTCAGAATAGTCCAAGCCAACTTGGACTTTTTTATTGTTTTTTTTAGATAAAAGAATTATAATTAAATTACTTATGGGACCCATAGCGGCCTAAAAAGGAGAATAGAAATGAAAAAGAATGAAATTCAAGATTTAACGTTAACGGCAGTCTTCTCAGCGATTATCCTCGTCATGATCTTCGTACCGCAGGTTGGATTCATCACCTTCGGCGTCGCATCACTCACGTTGATCCATATCCCTGTTTTGATTGGTGTTTTTTTATTGCCTAAGAAGTACAGCGTATTGCTTGGTTTGATCTTCGGTCTCGGCTCTTTGATTAAAGCTGTCATCGCGCCAGCAGGTCCCTTGGATCCAGTATTCGTGTTGCCGTGGATTTCAGTTTTACCCCGCGTGCTCTTCGCGCTTGCCGCAGCATATCTTTTTGATCTGTTCAAGCTTCTTCAAGTGAAGCTGAAGCATAGCGAAATCTACATTTTCGGCATCGTGAGCTTGATTACCGTGTTTGGCATGTATTACTCATCCCAGGCTGTCATCTCGACAACTGGATGGAGCGCTTCCGCAGTGCTTCCAGTCACGTTACTCATCACAACCCTCTTTATTACCGGATATTATGCGTTCATCAAGTCGGAAAAACAAGACAGCGTATTGATTCCTTCAACACTATTGATTGCTACTGTGATCCATACTGTGCTTGTCTTAACCGCTTTGGTCATTTTCGAAGGTGCATATATCTCTGAATTATTGCAATCTGATGATTTGATCGGATTTGTTTACACGGTCGCTGTGACCAACGGCTTATTGGAAGCGATTCTGGCAGTATTGATCGGAACACCCATTATTTTAGCGCTCAAGCAAGTTAAAAATAATCGATGAAATGAGGTTTACCCATGATTTTACTATTTGATGTCGGCAACACCAATATTTCCATCGGTTTATCAGATGGCAAAAAGATTTTAGAAACCTACAGGTTGAACACCGAGGTTTCCAAAACCGCAGATGAATATTTCATCCAGATCAGAAGTTTGATACCAGTACCCTCCATCACTGCAATCGCCATCTCGTCCGTCGTGCCCCGCATTACGGAAAAGTTAAAGGAGATTTGTGACCGTTTTTTCCATCTTGAGCCACTCATTGTCGGTCCGGGCGTTAAAACAGGTCTCAATGTCAAGACTGATCACCCAAGAGAAGTCGGAGCTGACTTGATTTGCGACGCAGTCGGGGTTGAGTATTCAGTTAAACCGATCTTAGTCGTTGATCTAGGCACTGCCAATAAATATATCTATGTTAAAAATAAAACCATACTGGGCGTTATCATTACCCCAGGTGTGAGCATCTCTATCAAAGCTTTAGTTGGAAATACCGCTTTGCTTCCCGATATCGATATCGAAGTGCCTAAAAAAGTGCTTGGAACCAATACCATCAGCTGCATGCAGTCAGGCATGACATATGGTGTCGCATCCCAAGTCGATGGCTTGATTGAAAGAGTCGCTGAAGAAGTCAAAGAAGAATTCGATGTCGTTCTGACAGGCGGACTATCTTCAACAATCGCTCCACTATGCAAGCATCCTTTGACCAGAGATCCTGATTTAGTCTTAAAGGGACTGCTCAATATTTTCAACCGAAATGAAATAATCAAAAAATAACCGGACAATTCTGGTTATTTTTCTTATACTTTATACTATAATAAATACAGGTGATCATATGACATATAAAGACAATTATGAGTTCTGGCTCAAACAAGACAAATTAGATCCAGCACTTAAAGAAGAATTGAACAAATTGAATGAAGAAGAAATCAAAGAGGTCTTTTATACAGACTTATCCTTTGGTACCGGCGGTTTGCGTGGGATCATGGGTGTCGGGACGAACCGCATCAACCTCTATACGATTAGAAAAGCCACTTCAGGCTTTGCAAGATACATCAAAAAGAATCAAATCAGGGGCGGTGTTGCCATCGCTTATGACAACCGGAAGGATTCTAAAAGATTCGCGCATGAGTGCGCGATGGTTTTAGCTGCTGAACAAATAGATTCCTATCTGTTTGAAGAGCTTAGACCCACTCCAATGCTTTCTTACGCCGTCAGATACTTTAAGTGCGCGGGTGGAATCATGATTACCGCGTCGCACAATCCAAAAGAATATAACGGATATAAAGCATACGACCATACCGGAGCGCAACTCAATCCGGAAGCGGCGGAAGCTGTCATTATGGAAACGAATGCGATCAAAAACCCATTTGAAATCAAGTTTGTCGATGATGCTCACATCAAAACCATCGACTCCTCATTCGATTCTATTTACTTAGAAGAAGTCGAAACCATCAGAATTAATGATTCTGAAGAAAAAAGAGTGAAGATTGTTTACTCTCCTCTCCATGGAACAGGCGGAGAAATCATCCCTGGTTTCTTGAAGAAAGAAGGATATGACGTTTATCCATACCAACCGCAGATGATCGTTGATCCAACATTCCCCAATACGAAATCCTCAAATCCCGAGGAAGCATTAGCGTTTGAAGAAACGATCAAGTATGCAAAAGAATTAAATGCGGATATCGTCATGGTGACCGATCCGGATGCTGACAGATTGGGAATCGCGGTTAAGCATGAAAATGATTATCATTTACTCACTGGAAACCAAACTGCAGCCATTGAACTTTATTATATTTTGACTGAAAAGAAGAAAAACCATTCTCTGCCGAAAGGCGGTTATGTGTACACAACCAATGTCACAACCAATTTAATCCCTGTCATCGCGAAATCGTTCGACATGGATGTTGTTACGACCTTGACCGGATTCAAATTCATCGGTGAACAGGCTGAGTTGAATAAAGATAAAGGCATCTATATCTTTGGATGTGAGGAATCCTATGGAAGCTTGATCAAGGATTTCGTCAGGGATAAGGATGCGGTTCAAGCGGTTTACATGCTTTCTGAAATTGCAGAATACGCAAAAGAACAGAACATGACCATTATCGATTATCTGGAAATCATTTATAAGACATATGGCTATTATTACGAGTTTACAAAGAGCATCACCATGACCGGACGTTCAGGAATCGAAAGAATTAATGAAATCATGACCTATTTCAGAACGAATCCTCCAGTCATTGAGCATAAAAAGCTAGTTTCCTATGATGACATCCTTCTAGGCATCCATGTCAGGGGACATCACCAGACAAAGCTCTCCTATCCTTCTCAAAACGTTTTAAAATATGATTTTGAGGATGATACCTGGATCGTCATGAGACCTTCAGGGACTGAGCCTAAGATCAAGATTTATTATGGAACAAAAGCTTCATCCATGATGGAAGCGAAAGCATTTGTCCATCAGTTAAGCGAGAATATTCTAAAAATCATCGAAAAAATATAAGGAGTGAAGACATGTATCAAATTAGAAGAACAACCTATTTGAATCAAGTAAAGCCACATTCATTATCCATCCTCTTTTCAGGACATGCTCCTCAAAAGTCTGGAGATCAGAACTACATGTATTCCGTCAACAGGAACTTTTTCTATATGACCGGAATCGAACAGGAACGTGCCATATTGGTCCTTGCCAAGGGGATTATGAATACAGCGGCATACCTGTTCATCGAGCTGACTGATCCAGTTAAAGCCCTTTGGGACGGCGCTGGACTAACTTTTGAAGATGCAGCAAAAATTGCAGGACTGGAGCTTAAGGATATCAGAGACATCAAGACCTTCGATACCTTTATCGCACAGCAGCTCTCCACATCAAGAAGAGCGGCTTTCGGTCAAATCGAAGGTATCTATATGGATTTGGAACGCCAATCCGAGGTTGCTGATCCAACGGTTTCTATTCAGTATGCGCAACGCTTGAAGGATATGTATCCTTTTGTCAATATCATGGGAAACCAGATGATTTTAGCCCAGATGCGGATGGTTAAGGATGAACATGAAGTGAGTGAAGTGAGAAAAGCGGTAGAAATCACCAAGGAAGGCTTGAACAGAATCCTATCTACAATCAAACCAGGACTTGGAGAATACGAGCTCGAAGCTGAATTCAACTATGTATTGAACAAGCATCGTACCGTTACAGCATTCAATACGATTGCTGCAAGCGGCAAGAATGCAGCAATCCTGCATTATATCAATAACGATACGAAGATTGGAAATAATGATTTAGTCTTATTCGACTTGGGCGTATCCTATCAAAACTATAACTCAGATGTAACAAGAACCTA